>Ga0224486_100156_pt1 | contig 31262 bp, 27 predicted proteins | sample TexhydDE_CT_test_FD_172013 | JGI IMG/M metagenome (GOLD analysis project Ga0224486, IMG submission 172013) | Fracking water microbial communities from deep shales in Oklahoma, United States - hydraulically fractured wells DE_CT_test ... | reverse complement strand
CCCTCCAAGCTAACTTGTCCAGGTTCAACCCTGCTCTTGTTTTTTCGGTGGCTGCTATTCGTATTTCAATGACCGGACTCTTTCTTCCCTTCATCGAGTCGGCTCTCCGTCGCGCTTTGTTAATTTACCACACGCTTTCACTTTTGTCAAGACCCGAAATTCTTTCGCTTAATTTTCCTTAAGCGTTCTTAACGCGCTCTTTAATTTACCACACTTCTTTTGGTTTGTCAACTGGTCTTTTTTTGCTTTGTCTGCTTCGTCCTTCTTGTGGACGGCGATTGCCATTTTACTACGCCTTGTGTTAACTGTAAAGTCCATTACAGTAACGGATTTGCTCTAATCTGTGTTACACAATACGAACATATGCCTATTCTTCAGGCGTTTTGAACATGCTTAAACCCCTTGATTTATCAAGTGGTTTAAGCATCCTTATGAGAACTGCGAAGAATTATTTTCAAATATTGAAGAGAGGCTTATCTTTTTTCACTTGTTTTTCTTCTTGCGTTTTTGTATTTTTCGCTTCCCCCATGTCAAACGTTTGGCCAAGTGCCAAGACCGTTCCAAGTTCGATTGGAAGTCCTGCCTTTACTATCTTTTCCACGGTTGTCTTTATATCGTATGTAACCCTCACAAACTCGTACCAGTAAACGCCGTTGTCAACGTATAATATGAGATATGTAGCTCCTGGAACCCCATCTTTCGTTCTACCTACACTACCTGGGTTCAGGATAGTTTTACCGAAAAGATGACGTGCCATCATAAGGTGCGTATGACCGTTAATTATTATGTCTTCTTCAACATTTTTGAGCAGTAATTTTAGTCTTTCTGCTGATGTGGAAGGTTTAACATACTCAAGTAAGTAGTTAACAGGGCTACCATGAACCAGTAAAATCTTCAAACCTTCGGCTTCAATAGACAACCTGTGTGGAAGTGATTTGAGAAACTCTTTGTTTTCCTTCGTTGTATTTCTTATCGTCCAACTAATTGATTCATCCCCAACTTCTGTTTCCCTACCTGGATTGTAAGCACAACCACAGCTGTCTTTTTCGTAGCCAATTGCATCGTCATAGTTACCCATTACGGTAGGAATTTTGCGCTCTCTTATAATTTCAACAACCTCGTTCGGATTTGGACCGTAGCCAACAAGGTCCCCAACACAATATATCTCATCTACGTTCCTTTTTCCGATGTCCTCTAAAACAGCATTCAAAGCCTCCAGATTTGAATGGATGTCAGATATAAACGCTATTTTTTTCATATGAAAACCTCCTTCTTTGATGAGGTGTAAAGGCACATTCCTGTCTTTTTTGATTATACCATGCAAAGTTTTAAGGAATATTAATTTAGTTCCTGCTTATTGATGGTAGAATATAAATTGAACAAAGCGCACGAAAGGAGGGAGGATATGAAGTTTTTTGTAGTAGATGCATTTGCAGAAGTTCCTTTCTTGGGGAATCCTGCAGGGGTTGTTATTCTAGGACCGAACGACAGTCTCAGTGAGGACGTAATGCAAAATATCGCTAAAGAAGTCAGATTTTCGGAAACGGCTTTTGTAAAAGCCAAGAATGATAAAGAATTTGCCATCCGGTATTTTACAACAGTTGCAGAAGTTGATTTATGTGGTCATGCAACCATCGCATCTTTCAAAGTATTGGAATACTTAGGATTAGTTAAGCAAGGATGTATATACAAAGCACACACTCGAGCTGGTATTATCGATATTTCTATAGAAGAAGGGATAGTGATGATGGAGCAAGCAACTCCGTCTTTAGGCGATGAACTAGACGTCGACGAGATTTCGAAAATTGCAAACTTACTCGGAATAAGCGAGGAAGATATAGGGGATAGGATGTACAACTTGAAACCGAAGATTGTTAGCACAGGTCTCTGGGACCTTCTCATACCTGTAAAGTCGAGGGATATACTTTTCTCACTTTCACCTGATTTTGAAGGAATTTCGGAATATTGCAGAAGAAACGAAATTGTAAGCTTCCATGTGTTTACTCTTGATGAAGATAGAGCCCTTGCAAACTGTAGAGACTTTGCTCCTCTCTACGGAATACCCGAGGAATCTGCAACAGGAACAGCCAACGGTGCGCTGATTTATTATCTGTTCAAACACGGAATCGTTGAGCTGGAAAGGATATACGAGATAATTCAAGGTGAAACGATGGGCAGAAGTTCGAACATATTTGGAAAAGTGCAATTGAAAGATGGAGTATACAAAGCTTACGTTGGTGGAAATGCAAAGATAGTTATTGAAGGAAAACTTTTACCTCTTTAATTTTAGAAAACGGGGGGAACTCCCCCGTTTTAACAAGACTAACAGATTTAGCATGCCAATATCTCATTAACAATGTTTTTGATTTTGTTTTCAAGTTGCTCCAAATTAGAAATGGCGTGCTCTTTTGTATCTGCTTTCACCATAACGTACGCTTTCATCTTAGGTTCCGTTCCCGATGGTCTGACAAAGATACGCCCGCTATCGAATTCCAACCTCAAGGTATCATTTGGAATTACTCCGTTATACCCTCTTGAGTAATCGATTACTTCTTTAACATCTTTGGCTTTTGTTTGTTTCAATTTTTCATAAACATCAAGTGTTTGGTTAACGGATTTGAATTCGAAGTTGATAAGTTTTTCAAGGTAATATCCACATTTTTTGTACAGTTCTTCCATTCTGTCAAGTAAATCAAAGTTAACAGCCGCTTTTGCTACCAACCCACAAGCTAGAACAGCATCTTTATCTCGTGCTAAATCTCCCGTTAAATATCCACAGCTTTCTTCAAATCCGAAAACAAAATCGAGTTCTTTGTGCCTTTCAACCAAGTCCCCTATGAATTTAAATCCTGTTGGGACTTCAAATAATTGTATTCCACTTTCTTCACACATTGGTCTCACCATGTCTGTCGTCACTATGGTTTTTACGAGCATCCCTTTATTTCTTCCAGACTCGAGGTAACTGTCTATTAACATTTTAGAAAGCAAAACCCCCACTTGGTTACCGGTTAACCGAACATCTTTAATAACAACACCTACTCTGTCTGCATCTGGGTCTGTTGCTAATCCAAGGTCTACGTTGTGCTTTTCCATGTATTTTCTCAACAATTCAAGTGCTCTATCATCTTCAGGATTTGGGGTCTTTACGGTTGGGAAATTCCCATTGTGTTCTATTTGTTCTGTAACTTCTATCACTTCCGCTCCGAGCATCCTCAAAAGCTTTGGCACAAATTTTGCACCTGTTCCGTGGAGAGGTGAGTAAACCACTTTCAGACCTTTCAAGTCGGCGTTCACAACTTTTGCAACATCTGAGATATACTCGTCGAGTACCTCTCGTGGTACTACCGTATACTTTTCTACAGCGTTTATCGGTTGGTTCCATGCTTGCTTTACCAATTCGGTCAAGACATCGGTAACTTCCGGAACAGCCTGGACACCGTTTGAGGTATAAACCTTGTAGCCATTGTATTCGGGAGGATTATGGCTTGCTGTTATCACAACTCCCATATCCATGCCAAGCTTTCTCACACCGTATGATAAAACTGGCGTTGGCACAGGTTCACCGAATACATACACTTCCATTCCTTCACCTGAAAAGACAGAAGCTGAAAGTTTTGCGAACTTTTCAGAGTTATTCCTTGTATCGTATGCAATCAAAACCCTTTTTAGTCCATTCATCTTCATATACTCTGCTACGCCTTTTGAAGCTACAGCTACAGTCTTTTCATCGAACTCGCCTTCCCTCATTATACCCCTAATACCACCCGTTCCAAAAAGTATCATGCATGTTCCTCCTTTCTTAGTATTTCTATTATTATGAACAATGAAACAACAAATGCAAAGTAAAACGTGTTTAGCGCCATAGCTATTTCCGTGTTTCTTGAACTCATCAATCTGAACACAACAGCTGAAAACGTTGTTATCGGCGGTTCGGCAAGAGTCAAAGTTCCCGAAGTTTCACCAACAGAGATTGTAAATGAATAAACAAAGGCTGTAAAGATGTAATTTCTCATCATTGGAACCGCTATTTTTGATACCCACTTCATAGTGCTTGCTCCGTCTACCTTTGCTGCATCTATTATACTTTGAGGAATATTTCTCCAACCAGTTTCAATGATGCCAAAAACTATGGGTAAGTTTATCAAAGAATGAACAATAATAAGCTTCAATAACACTGGGATGTTTATAAAAACATACGAAAACGCTATCGTTACCGACGACATTGCTGCAGGTATAAGCACAAGGTAATACAATCTTTTCCCTTTTGATGAGTAATACCCTGCAAACATAGTAATCACAACACTAATTAACGAGGAGGACAACGCTATAATGAATGTGTAAAAAATCATACTCTTTAAATCCGTTCCAGCAAGGTACTCTAAATCTTCGGAAAAGAGCATTTTGAAATTTGTCAGAGAAAATTTGCCGTAATAATCCAAGAAACCAGAAAGTGCTGAATAAATTAAGGGGACAAATATCAAGAGTGTGGACACCACGAAGAAAAAATAACCCCAAAGTGGAAATTTCTCAAGGTGTCGGTAGTGGTGCTTCTCAAAGCGCTCCCTTTTAACTGATGTAAAAAAGCCTATAATCGAGATAAACAAAAGTTGGAAGAGCATAAGTGTGGAGGCGGCTTTGAAATCGAAAGTGATTCTTGAATACATGTAAATCGCTACTTCAAGTGTTGAATATTTGATTCCACCAAGTATCAAAACTACCGAAAAGCTGGTGAATGTGTAAATATACGTTAAAAAAAATGCTCTCAATATGGCAGGCAACAGCACAGGGACTTCCACTTTTGAAAATACCTGCCATTTTGATGCACCGTCGATTTTTGCAGCCTCTATCAAATAACCATCCATGTTTTCCCACGCTTCACCGACTATCCTGATAAAGAGAGGAAAGTTGTAAAAGACATGACCGAGGAGCACTGCAGTAAATGTGTAAAGTATACGAACATCAAATCCAAGAAGCCTTAGTAACTGCAAATACAATCCTCTGTTGCCAAAAACAAGAAAAAACCCTATAGCCATTGTAATCCCAGGTAATACGAAAGGTATGCTCGACATAATACGGAACACTTTTTTAATCACAGGATGTATCTTCGTTCTACCAACAAGGTATGCTCCAGGGATACCTAAAAGTGCGGTTAGAACCGAAGATAGGAATGCCTGATATATCGTAAACTTTATTTTTGAACTGTTATCAACAAGTGCATCGAAAGAAAACCCACCGGCAAATCGAAAGCTTAAAATAAATGGTATAAGCAATGCGACTGCTAAATATAAAAGGGGAACAGATGCTGTTATATGGTTAATAATCAATTTCGTCCTCTTTTGTATCTTTCGCATAACTTAGAAAATCAACCCCCGTCTGTCACCGTTTCTTACCCTTCTTATTCTTGTTAATTTGAAAATACTCTGCTCTAACCCTCCTGGTCTATTCCATTTTAACCAAATTCTCCTGTAGTCTTCCAAGACACGTTCGAGTTCCGTATCGAATTCGTTCCATTCGTTATCTGGGACGGATTCAATGGAACCATAATTTTTGAGAAAACTTAGCACCTGTATGCCCAACTTAGCGAACTCTATATCGTTAACAACTTGTTCAACAATATTTTCAAGCTTCTTATCTTCCACTGACATCGAACGTAGGTTTTCTTTTATTATTTGCAACTCACCTTTAAGTTTGCCCAAAGTTTCCTCGCTTATTTCTCTGAGTTTCTCATTTCGGCTAAACGCATCCGGGAAGATAAATGCATAGAAATACGGAGTCCCATTTGGTGTGTATGGAAGAGCGTTGTGTAACTGACCTAATTTGTATATTGCCTCCGCTAAAGGTTCTTCTGTCTCAAATATGTGGAGATTGATGTTATTTAGTAGTTCCTCTACTCCAATCCTTGCAAGGTTCCAACTTAAAGCGGCACTTAAAGAGAAACCAATCCATGAAAAAGGTAGATGTTGAGGATGTCCATTATCTCCCCAATCGGTTGTTAACACTCCTATTGCTCCGTGCTTGTATCCATTGTAAATTGCGTTCTTTATATTTTCAATGGCATTATCAGCTCTCCCTATAAAAGTATTCCACGTAGATGTCCCAGGACAGACATAGAAAGACAACCCGCTTTCTGAATAAAGTTTGCATTTTTCATTGAACGGATGATTTGCTTCGTAACCCCATACCATTGCAATCATATCCTTTGGTAACTGAGGGATGAACTCAGGATGATTTTCGATAATGTCTCCCCAGAACATTACTACCTTTTTGTATCTTTTTGCGATATTGTAAATTTTCATCAAAAAGTCAAAATATACCTTGCCTTTGCCATACTGTTCGCACAATTCTTTAGATTTTCCCTGCCCCAAATCGAATGTCTCATCACAACCAATGTTTACCTGCTCACTTGAAAAGTTTGGCAAAAGCTCTCCTAATAGTTCGTTTATAAAGTCTAGCGAGCTTGGAACAAGGGGAGAGATAGAGAAGGGATACTCGTACCGACCTCCCCACGGCGTATCATACCCATCTGGTGCCTCCGCAAGATGTTTGTATTCATCGTGTATAAGCCATTTGCTCAAATGCCCGAATGTATTCTGATTAGGAACAAGCTCTATGAAATGCTCTTTGCAGAAAGAATCCAGTTCAATGATTTCTTCATGTGTCAACGCACTGTATTCTTTCCACACCTTCTCATGACCTCTGTAAGCAAACGTGTGTTCCATGTAAAGTTGAACTTGATTTATCTTCAGTTCCGAAAGCTTTTCGATAATGGATTTGAGAACCTCAAGATTTGGAATCCTGTCTCGGCTTATGTCAATCATTATTCCTCGATTTTCATAATCCGGAAAGTCTTCGATGAACAGTCTTGGTAGTTTATTCTCAAAGTGTGAAATCTGTCTTAGAATTTGTCTCAACGTCTGAACACCGTAAAACAAACCTGCCTCATCGTGAGCTGTTATAACGATGTTACTGTCTATTGTCAATCTATAACCCTCTTTCTTTGGAAAAATGTAAGGGTTAACTATCAACTGAAGAAATTCATCTCCTTTTTTAGATTTCGTTATCGTGTATTCTTTGAATACTGTTTCTTTCTCTCTCAAATACTTAGCTATCTTTTCGTTCGTTGTGTAGATAAACCCGCTTTTCGGAATAGTTACACCTGATTCTTGCTCAACCTTCCATTGCATCAGCTTTGGTTTTGGAATTAGCAACAATTCTTTATCCATAACAACACTCTCCTTTTTTATGCATAAAAGCGTCGCTACTTTTTTTGTTTTCCAAAAAGAATTATACCACCATAAGTTGGTTATATAAGCTTTCTCGCAAATAGTTCATAACAATTGCAAAACAAAATTCAAATATTTTTGCTTGAAGAATGCATGCTCATATGATAGTTTTTTGATATAAGCAGAACATCGAAAATAAAAATTCACCAAAAACCGTGGGGGGAAGACGATGGAGAGAAAAACAGTTGTAGTACTTGATTTTGGTTCACAGTACACCCAGCTGATACTCAGACGTGTCAGGGAACTTGGTTTTTATGCAGAACTACTTCCTTACGACGAACCCTGGGTGAACGTCCAAAAACTATTACCAAGTGCGTTCATTCTCTCAGGAGGTCCCGCAAGCGTTTATGATGAGAACTCACCTAAGATACCTTCCTACGTTTTTGAAAGCAACCTGCCAGTTCTTGGAATCTGCTACGGGCTCCAAGCCCTTGTTCATCAACTCGGAGGAAGGGTAGAGAAATCTCCGCACAGAGAATTTGGACCAGCTCAGTTGGAAGTTGTAAAACACATCGGAATCTTCGAAGGGGTACCTAATAAATTCACCGTTTGGATGAGTCATTCTGACAGAGTGGAAATTCTACCAGACGGGTTTGAAGTTATAGCAAGAAGCGAGAACTCTCCTTATGCAGCAATTCGAAGCTTGGACAATAAATATTACGGAGTCCAATTCCACCCGGAAGTTGTTCACACTCAACATGGAAAAGATATACTACGCAATTTCTTAACAGTCGTTGCGAAACTTTCTCCAAACTGGTTGATGAAAAACCTTGCTGAAGAATTAATAAACGAGCTCAGAAAAAAGATAGATGGAAAGGTTATCCTTGGCTTGTCGGGAGGGGTTGACTCTTCTGTTGTAGCCATGTTATTACACAAAGCCGTGCCAGATAAGTTGATACCTATATTTGTTGACACGGGACTGTTAAGAAAAAACGAAGGTCAAGAAGTGGTGAAACAATTTCAAAACTTAGGTATAAAGATACACTATGTAGATGCATCGGATAGGTTCTTCTCAGTTCTGGAAGGTATTGAGGACCCTGAGGAAAAAAGAAAAAGAATTGGACACACATTTATAGACGTTTTCTACGAAGAGGCGATGAAGCTCAAACAACAGCATGGCGACATTCAATATCTGGCTCAAGGGACACTCTATCCAGATGTAATAGAGAGTAAGGTGGCAGAACGAAAAGCTGGTGCAAAGATTAAAACTCATCACAACGTTGGTGGATTACCGGAAAAGCTGCCTTTCAAAATCATTGAACCACTCAGATACCTTTTTAAAGATGAGGTTAGAGCTCTTGGGAAAGAGTTAGGCTTGCCAGAAAGCATACTCTATCGTCATCCGTTCCCAGGTCCAGGACTTGCAGTCAGAATAATTGGCGCTGTGACAAGAGAAGCTGTAAGCATCTTGCAGGAAGCGGATGCGATATTTATCGAGGAACTCAAAAAGTGGGATTTGTACAACAAAGTCTGGCAAGCGTTTGCTGTTTTGCTACCTGTCAAAACTGTTGGTGTCATGGGAGATTATAGAACTTACGAGAATGTTATTGCGCTGAGAGCGGTAACAAGCGAAGATGGTATGACAGCAGATTGGGCAAAGTTGCCACATGAATTTTTGAACCACGTTGCGAAAAGGATAGTGAATGAAGTAAGAGGTGTAAATAGGGTTGTTTACGACATAACATCAAAACCACCCGCAACGATTGAGTGGGAATAAATTTCAATTTTTACGAAAAAATTTATGAAAAGTGCTCCTTGCTGGGGCTCTTTTTTGTTATAATCTTTGTGATGAGAATTTAAACAATTCGAGAAGGGGGCTTTTCAATGCCTGAAACTGCAAAGAACAACAATTTTGACACTATTATCGACCGGAAAAAAACCGACTCGTTCAAATGGGATATGATAATCAAACTATACGGTGAAGATGTGCTCCCCATGTGGGTTGCCGATATGGATTTCAAAAGCCCAGAACGTGTTATCAATGCAATAATCAAAAGAGCTGAACATGGCGTGTTCGGTTATACGTTCAGGTCAGACGATTATTACAACGCAATTGTAGAATGGTACAAAAAATCTTATAAAATTGAAATCCAAAGAGAATGGATTGTCAACGGTCCTGGTGTTGTACCGATGATTGCATTCTTAATCAACATTTTCACACTTCCAGGTGATAAAGTAATAATTCAACCCCCAGTTTACCCACCATTCTTTAGGGTAGTAGTGAACAACGGAAAACAACTCATTGAGAATAGATTGATTCTAAAAGATGGTAAATGGGTTATGGACTACGAAAATTTGGAGAAATCAATTGACAGTAGGACAAAGATGATAGTGATTTCAAATCCACATAATCCAGTTGGTAGAGTCTGGACATTCGAAGAATTGGAAAAGCTCTACAGGATTGCTAAGAAATACAACTTGATAATCGTGTCTGATGAGATACATGCGGATATCGTTTACGAACCAAACGAGTTTACAAGTTTTTTGAAAGTTGGAACAGAAAATATCATCGTTCTGAATTCTCCAGGGAAGACCTTTAACATTGCAGGTTTAACAAATTCGTATGGAATAATCCCCGATAAAACACTTAGGCAGGTTTATAAGAACTATATAGAATCCCTCGAGCTTTTAACAGGTAACGTGCTCAGTATTGAAGCGCTGAAGGCAGCGTATAAGTGTGATGAATGGGTTGCCAACCTAAAAAGTTATTTGAAAGGCAACAGAGACTTTGCGTATCAATTTATCAAAGAATACATGCCCATTATTAAGCCCACCTTACCAGAAGGCACGTATCTAATGTGGCTCGATTGCTCAGAGTTGGGACTCGAAAATCCTCAAAAGTTCTTTTTAGAGAATGCAAGAGTTTACCTAAACGACGGAGCTGAATTTGGCGATAGTCAGTCTGTCAGACTGAATTTTGCGTGTCCAAAAGCCCTTTTGCAAGAAGGGTTAACGCGAATGAAGAACGCTTATGACAAACTCTTAACAATTGAGCACTTCACGCTACCAGACAAACGGTTTGAGGAATGTAAAAAAATCAGACGCGAGGTTTTTATTGTAGGTCAAGGAATTGATGAAAAAATAGAACTCGATGGCAGGGATGAACAAGCCATTCATTTCTTAGTTCGACACTTTGGCAAATATATTGCAACTGCGCGAATTAGGGACATTGGAGACTATTGGAAGGTTGAAAGGGTTGCTGTGCTTAAAGAATTCAGAGGGCTAGGTTACGGCAAGAAGATAATGGAGGCTATAGAAGGCTATATAAAAAAGACGAACCCCAAGCCGATAACCTTAAACGCCCAGCTTGAGGTCAAAGAATTTTACGAAAAACTCGGATACAAACCGGTTGGTCATGTCTTCCACGAAGCCGGAATCCCTCACATCAAGATGGAAAAGGTTTTGGAAATTTAAAATCTCATATCTACCCCTATGGAAAGATTCATATTGTTTGGTGATAATTCAAAGTTACTCAGTGGGATTGTGTATGTCACTTCTGTGTAAAAACAAGCACCTCCGTAAGAAAACACAGAATTTCTTAAATACGATGAAAGTGCCAGACCAATGAGAACGCCGTAATCACTGATATAACTTGCTCCTGAGCTTTCCGAAACGATGTTAAACGATGTACCCAACAAAAGTTCGATGTTCTCTCCAAATAAGAACTTTGAGAACTCGAAAGCAACTGGGAACATCATCCTATCGACTGAGCTTGTGTCGTATGGAATGCTAAACGAAGATGTGAATGACCACAGGTAATTTCCGTAAATATCACTTTTGATATATCCAATTTTCATTCCGTAAGTTTCTTTTTCTACGAAAAATCCAAATCTTATTCCCAAGTTGCTGGGATATTGCTTTGTCTCGATAACAAGAGAATGTGGTTCAATATTTTCTCCAGGAACAACGTAAAAGATTCTTGCTTCTGAGTTTTTTTCAAATACTCTTTCCAGTCTCATAAAACTGGTTGTATAACCATTTGCAACACTCTGGAAAACATACCCCGGTTTTGTACCTATGTTCTTACCACTTTCAAGTAATGCTTTCTCACCGCTTATTTGTGAAACAACTGTAGAGAGTGGGAAAAGCAACTGAAGAAATTCTTGAACTTCATTTGCCACCGAGTAATAACTCTCAATCTTCGTATCTGTATGGAAATCAACTTCTTCCGTTCCGAATCGGTCAACAGGTTCTTTTAACACAGTTTCTATCTGCCTACTGAAAAACCTGCTGCCAACAAGTGTGCCTTTTTTTGTATCAAAAATTTTCATGAGCAACGAATAGAATGTATTGAGCTTAGTTACTTTGTAGAGGATATAGTCGTAAAACCTTGTCTCATATACATAGTTATCCTTCTCCCAAGGACCTTTGTAGTACCTTACATACGAACCTTTCGCTTTGTCAAAAACATATCTTTTTGTGTTAGAATCATAACGATAGTAACTCCCAACCTCGACTTTTACAGGCACGTCCAACCCGTCGACACTTTTTTTAATATATGCCCCATTAACAGGATTTTCGAAGAAATAGTACCTATCCTCGATAAACTGATAATCGTCTTTAACCAAGTTTTCAAATGTAATCAAATACCTCGGTGGTTGAAACTTTACAACGACCTGCTCGGTTCCAAATAAGTCCGAAGTTCTCACAATTTCCATAATCTCATCTATGTACAACCTATCGTAGATGTTGTATCTTGTATCTTCTTGCAATTTTGCCAACAAAGCCGTTCGCAAAACTGGGTCAAAACCTTTCTCAAAGAGAACAGCGACGTCTAACTTATCTGGACTGTATTCATTAACCACGGTTGAAAATGTTGTCCTTGCGTTTTCGATGGCTCTATCAATTGTTGAACCTTTTCCGACGATAGGAGTTATAGATTTGATAAAAAATGTTTGTATATCGATGTCAGTTACGACTAGATAGATATAGTAATTTGTTACAGGCATTTCGTAACTTTTCATCGAATAAAAATCGCTAATAATGTATTTATCTTCCTGTTTCCTTGCCCAAGCGTACTCTTGGAGATAAACGTATATACCATACTTATCAACTACATAGTTTTTTCGTTTTTCATCGTATCTGTATCTTTTCTTATCTCCAATCTTGTAGTAATTTCCTTTAAAATAGACATAATCCCCCTTTTCATCGCGCACAAACTCGTTTACTTTTCTTGTTGTAGACTCTTTTGATATACCTAACACATGAACAATTCTTGCAGTGTTCTCTTTTATGTCCGCAAAGGTAGTCATTAAAGAAACATTGAGATCGATATTCTCATAGAAAGGTTTTACACTCTTATCGAAGACTATTTTTATTTTTACGTTCTTACTCTGCGCAAAGGAAAAGGATGAAAGAAGTATCATCACCGAACAAAAAATCAAACATAGAACTGGATGTCTTCTTACCATGAAACACCACCACCTAATTCAAGAGTAGAAAAATCGATGGTAGTAAGCGCTCTTAGTGCGAAAATACCAAATTTGATATTGAATCCCACCATAGGAATTGCTGAGATTGTCTCACCAGAGGTGTTGTCGAATATCTTTAGAGTTGCAAGTGCGTAAACAGGCAAGGAAGGTATACGTTGGAAATAGCTTACTCTGAAACTCCCAATCTCAGAATTAGATAAATCGTAACCAAACCCAAAAGCCAACGCAGAGATTTCTTCTCTATGTATGTTCAACGTCTTTACTGAAAGTTCAAATTCAATGCTTCCAAAACTTTCAGGATGATATAGGTATAGAATGCTTATACCTAATGGAAAAACAAAGTCTGGTTTCTTTTCCGCAACGAAAAACCCTTCTTTTATTTTTGCTCCACTTTTGATGTATGTTACTTCGCACTCACTGTAATCTCCAGCTGTTCGAACAACTTTCAATTCCGCAATGTAATTGTCTCCATCGTAGACTCCAAAGTAAAACCCAGGTTTTACACCATCAATCGAACCAATATCAATCAACGCTCGTGGGAACTTCACACTATCAACAAAACCATACAGTTTCCTCAACCCCAGAAGTCTATTTGCCAATTCAAAGCTTACGTTCTTAGCAAACTGGTTCAGAATTTCCGAAGCTGGATATTCAGTTCTTAAAAGTCTGTTGTTATACGGATCATATTTGTGCAAAACTAAAGGCACATCCACACTTACAGCGAATGCATCTTTCTTAACATCACTTCCTTCCAAACTTAGCACGTAAGAAATATTACATTCAAGGACGTAGTAAGTATTCTCGTGTGGAACTTTTGAATAAAAATCTAACGCAATGTAATATTTCCCGTCGTTTCCTCTTACATACATGCCATTGTCATCTTGGATATAATTTTTCCCATCGAATTTAAATCGTGCTCCTTGAATGACGCGAATGTACTTACCATTTGCGTATATATACTCACCTGAGATGTTGTTTCTAACGTATTCAACAGATTCTTTTCTCACACTTAAATTATTTAGATAAATTAAGACATTCAGTGAACCTTTTGGGTATTCTTTTTTGGAAAGAATCACGTTCTGTGTAGATAACAGATCTTGTAGGCTCATCTCCGAGAAAAGTTGCATTATATTGTCCCTAAGGGTCACCGTAAACTTGTTTGTGTCTAAAAGCTCAGATAAGAAAACGCTCTTTGTTATTTTTTCAATACTCTCGTTTCCAATTACGTTCACTGACACATCTATAACAGGCTTTTCTGGAAATACCATATTGAAACAGCTCATCAATAATATTACCAAAATAGTCCTTATAAACAGCTTGGGAACCATATCCATACATTCTACCCCCCTCAACTAACCACATCAGCCAATGCTATGAAACTCGTATTTTCGAAAAACTATCTGAAAAAATATCCCTCGGTATCCCTAAATACGAGCACAACTGTGTTTTTTAAATAAGGTGCCATTTCCTCTAAAAACTTCTGTGCTTTTTCATCAGTCGTGAAAAATTCTATGATTATCGGAAGTTCATGGTCGATAACTTCTCTAGCCAATGTGTGTAGTTTTTTGTCGAATATATATCCCTCAAAAACTTTGTATTCCACAAAATCTGTGATATCCATCTTCAGAGCCATTTCAGCAATTACCTTGTTAAGTGGCTTCTTTCCGAATGCTTCGCATCTTTGATTCTCTTTAACGTAAATGCGTACGAACGTGCCAATTATTTTCTCCATATACACACCCCTAAATGATATAATCATATTTGTGGAGATATTAATCACAACCTTGCGTAAATAACGTCAACTAATTCTTTTCCACCCAAAGCACTCAAAAGACCTATGGACAGATTAAGAAGGATATTCAAGGTAGCCCCAAAATAGCTTTGATTGTATACAAGTGCCATTGTCTCGTATGTTAAAGTTGAAAACGTAGTTAATCCTCCCATAATGCCAGTTGTGAAGAACAACCTGACGGACTCATTCATTGGAATGTAAAATGCCACCTGCATAATTAAACCAAGAAAAAACTCCCTGAGATGTTTACAGCAAGAGTGCCGTAAGGTATCAAAGAGGTTGGATATCTTTTGTTAAGCCACAGGGAAATCAGATATCTAAGAACCGAACCTAAAAAACCTCCTGTTCCGACCGCCAACAACTTAACCCACAATCCCGATTTCAAATTAAAACCTCCTTTTCGATGTTTTTTAGAACACTAACACTTCGGGTTCGAAGATTTCAGCTGCTGCACAATTTATAAGACGTCCGTACAACTCGTTAAGTTGCAGATATGGTTCCAAGACTCCAAGTTGTGTTTTAAAATTTGAAATAACTGATTTTTTCTGCTCATAGACTTCTGAGATGTCAACATACAATTTCGACTTTGGACTATTGAAAGGGTCCGACATAAATCGAAGTACATTCTTGCATAAGTGTGGTTCATAATCTAAGAATTCGGGAACCACCATAGCAAGAAACAGCGCCTTATCGGTTGCTGTGCCAGCCGCGGCATGATCAGGGTGTCTGTCTTTTCGTGGATGTGTGATTAACAAATCAGGTTTGTATTTTCTTATAAGGTTAGCGATTATGTTCGGAAGCTCGTTGTTAAAGTGCAAACTACCATCTTTCAGGTTCAAAAACTCGTACGAGCTAACCTTCATCATCTTTGCAGCATTCATAGCCTCTTCGTATCGTTCTTGGGCAGTCGCATACCCCGCTGAACCATCTGTCAGCACAACACAGTGAACTTGAGCTGTCGGATTCTCGCGAAGTATTCTTAAAATCAACCCACCTGCCCATATCTCAATATCATCCGGATGCGCACCTATGAAGAGGTAACTGTGCAGGGTAGTTATCATTCAAATTCCCCCTATTGATTTGAGTTATAATTATTATATCGCTTCCCTTTCGTTTTCACAAAATTTTATGTATAATATTCACAAAGCAAAAATGGGAGGTGTGTGAAAAATGTCAGATAAAATCAACTATCTTGAAAAATTCAAACCATTTGTTTACAAGGACGAGTTTATCGAAATGCCTTACAGACTCTTCATCCCTGAAAGCCAAAACCCAGGTGAGAAATATTCACTGGTTGTTTTTCTCCATGGCTCCGGTGAGCGTGGAAGAGATAACGAAAAGCAAATTACCGCAAACGAAGGTGCTACCGTATGGGCTAGTCCAAAAGTGCAGGAAAAACACCCTTGTTTTGTATTTGCTCCGCAATGCCCAGAGAACGGGTATTGGGGAACTTCATTTAGAAATAGTGACGAGCTTCAACCGAACTCGCTGCTTTCAACGGTCCTTCTGTTAATCAATCAAATTGTAGATGAGTATCCCACTGACGAAGACAGGATGTACATAACGGGGCTATCGATGGGAGGTTTTGGTACCGTTGGATTGTTAACACTTTGCCCAGAAAGATTTGCAGCTGCAGTTGTTGTCTGTGGTGGTGGTAATGTTGCGAAAGTCCAAAAAATCTCTCACATCCCAATTTGGTTCTTCCATGCGGAAGACGATGATGTCGTTCCTGTAAAGTTTTCTCGCGAGTTAGTTGAAGCTCTGAAAAAGTTGAACGCACCTGTGCGATACACAGAGTACCCAAAAGGATACATGGAAAGCATTGGAAGTTTTCCACATGCATCTTGGATTCCTGCTTACAGAGACAGAGAAATGATTGAGTGGCTTTTTAACCAAAGAAGAAAGCAAAGATAGAACGAAAGCAGGGGATATCCCCTGCTTTCATCTTACATCTTACCAAATTTACTTGTATCTTTCTCTCAATTCCTCTAAAAATTTGAGAACTTCTGTCTTGCTGTTAAATTCCGGCATAGTGAACAACGGTTCTTTCCAATCTTTTAATATTTCCTCCTCGACAGTTTGCTGGTACAGGCTTAACAAATTCTCTACAGTTCTCGAAAATTCTTCCTTTATTAGTTCGTAATGAGCCTTGAACCTGGCATACCTTTCATAAAGCTTCATCAAGTTCGAGTCAATAACTGCTGTTAGTATTGATGTAAGCTCTTTTTTCGCATTATCGGAGAAATTCAATGCTTGAATTTGATTTTCAAAATCTTTCATAGAATTATAAGCATTTGTTTTCCAAACACCTGACTTGCCTATCCTCATCCAAAATGTCGGAGGATATTTGACAAGCTCTTCAATATACTCTTTTTCAATTTTTTTGAAATCGGTGTTCATCATTGTATTATATAACCTTCTCAACCTGTCCTCAAACATTGGAGTTAGACTATTTGAGACATAACCTTTTTCATCCTTTTCCAAAACTGTATCCAAACGCTTCTTCATATCCTCAACGAATGTATCGAAGTTCTTCTCCCAGTAATCTCTGTCGTTAACTTTCTTTGAAACGAGGTCATAACTTTCTTTGTACCATTCAAGCAGTTGTGAATATGTAACCACGCTCTCTTGATACTCCGAAACTGTTTGATATTCTCTTGCAAGAGCATGTAGATAATCAAGCACACCATCTGGTACACCCCAGACGCCTTTTGCCTCCATGTATTTACATGTTTTTATCTCTAATTTTGCCAGGTCAACGAGTAAGTTACGAGATTCTACATTGATTGGATCTAACGCCTGGACTGTCAAACCGGCAAAGTATCTATAGATGTCTTGCCCACCTGTTGTTGCAAGCTCAATATCAAGATTCTTCCAGTCTGGGAATCTGTTCCATCCTCCAGGCATAATGTAAAGCGTCTTTCTAACCCAAGTATCAAACTTGTTGAAGAAGAGGGATTCAAGAGCTAATGTCTTTTTATTAATTTCTTTATCATCAATGTTGTCAGTAAGTGTCTTTGCAATCAGGTAGAGGGAATTGTACCTAACAGCTAATGTTTTGAAAGTATTTCTTTCTGTAAACGTAAGTAACGAGAATTCATATAAACAAGCTGAATCAACAATTGCTTGTGCTGTCGCCATATCGATTTTGTCGATAAACGACGGATTATTTTTTATGTAGACCGCCAAATCTTTGAAGTAAGCATACTTAAACTTATTTGGAAGTATATTCTGGAATTCGTCGTAGTTTTGACTTAGAACAGCTTCTGGGTCTTTTCTTAGAGCTTCTTTCAGCATATTGATTCTTATTGGGTCAGAAGCAAGCGCTGCGAGGTAGAAATACGACTTTCCATATGTATGGTTAAGCCTTACACTTTTTAAAAAGTAAGATTTCGCTTGTTCGTAGTATTTTGGGAGCTCACGCGGTATAGCCTCTTTCTGGGCAGTTAATACCCTTCGGTTTTGTTCTATCTGATTTCTTATGTTTTGAATATTCTGCAAACGCTCACTTTCCGCCTGTGCTCTGTTATACAAACCTCCCAATTTACCTGCCTGAGATTGTTTGTATTTGTGCCAATTCTCAGGAGAGTAAATCTGGAATTGCCCGGAGAAGTTGTTAAGGTCAGATTCCATTTGGTCAAGTTGATTTAGATAGTTGTCTATCTGACTCAGTTGATTTCTCAATTCTGCCAACGTTTGGAATGCCACATTACCTTTTCTGAAGTACACTTCTGAAATGAAATGATTCCATCTCAGATAGGTAGAGCCTGCAACAGAAGAAATAAGAACAAGTCCGAGAACAACCGCTTTGGCACCTTTTATTTCGTATTCCTTTCCGTCTACTTTATTAAAATACTTACCCAAGCCTGCGCTCAGAACAAATGTTGCCATCAATGCGTTCGGTAGCAAATGTCCCGGGAAACTAAAAAAGCTTTGGAACGCAAACACTATTCCGCTCAGCACAAGCATGGAGAACAGTGTCGTATCATCACGTTCCTGTAGCTTTTGAATATTCTTTACTACATAGATAACAAGTAAGATAAGCATCACAACAATCAAAGCCAGCCCAATTATTCCTGTCTCGCTAAGCACTTGGAAGTAGTCGTTGTGTGCCCTTTTGAAGTTGTTCCAACCGTAGCTGTAAGCAGGTTTGTCAGCGGTCAAATCTCCGATTCCGTAAAGACCGTACAACTGATAAGTTCCTATCCCTTGACCAAGAAGTTTGTGATTCTTCCAGATGTAAATTGTCGAAAACCAAGACAAGTATCTCTCGTCTCTACTTGAGACTGAAGCCATCGCACTAAACCTATCAGTCATTGTGAAAGCTCCGAAGTTGTTGAATGGAGAAGGAACGTTGTAAAGAACAATCAAGATAATAGACATAAGTATGAATATTGCTATCGAAATCCTGCGTAAAGATTTTAGTTTCCTAAGTAAACTGGGTGCACTTTTCCGAAGTTCTGCTTCAGCTTTGTCTTCGCGTTTACGTATAAAGAAGAAATAAGCAAGGATTAGTAATACTATTTCTAAAACGAGCGCCAAGTATTCTGACCTGGTCTGAGAAAAGATAATAACATCTAAATAAATGATTGCGGAGAACAAGGAGAGTAATTTCATAAAAAGAATCCCAGAAAACTTTCGAACATTCATAACACCAAGGTCAAGACTAATGACAAAGTAAAGTGCAATAGGCAGAAGCATGTTTAGATAGTTTGAAACGAATATGACATTTCCTATATTTGCTTTTATGCTTGCTCTCTCAAAAGGATTTCCAACTTGCCCAAGCATTATGTCGTACCCCAAATAGAAGTTTAGGATAGCGTTTATAGCAATAAACAACCCTGTCAACACGAAAACAAAAAGAAATCTCGCAATTTTCTGTTTGTCATCAAGAATGGTTGAGAAATAAAAAGATAAGAGCACATTTAAGAATAGATATAGTCCTATGTCAAATGCTTGTCTAAAAAAGTACGGATTATCTCGCCAGGTATTTATCGTTGAAAGCAAAGCAACTATAGAAAATGCCAACCAAATAAAATGGACTTTTGATGCAAAGAATTTAATCTTCTTTGTTTGCAACAGTCTAAAGAGTAGATACACTCCTATCAACAACGTAGCAACTGTTAAAATCGCGTACTTTGATGTGCTGAACTCATAAGTATACTCTCTGTGAGCAAAGAGTGCAACAAGAGGTATAGTGACATACAAGACAAGTTCCTCAAAAAACGAAAGCACTTCCATCCTCCTCCCCTGTATTAGAAATTGCTTGCTAGTATTTTAATATTTTCAGCCATTTTGATATGAAGTAGTACATGACGAACAACACCAATACAGCAAGCAAAGATAACATCGCATTCTGCTTTGCTATCATACCAACCGTAAAAAGCACAAATTGTATAAATACAACTACGAAAAGTGTATACCTTTTGTTCTCGGTCTTTGACTGGATTTTATCATAGAAATGTCCTCTATCACCGCTGAACGGAGAGCGTCCATTCAATATTCTTCTCAAAACACCTGCTCCGAGGTCAAAAAAGAAGAGGGAAAGAAAAATAAAAGCTGACACCACATATGGAAGATTTGAAGACCCGTTTCGGATAGATGAGAGTAGGCCTATTGAAAGAACACCACCAATTAAATAACTCCCGGCATCGCCCATGAATATTCTTGCTGGGGGAAAATTGTAAAGTAAATAACCAAATAAGGCACCAACCAGAGAAAGTAACAGAACTTTGTCGTATCGTGACGTTGCAACGGTAAATAAACCTATAGCAGAAATTGCCGAAACACTTGCACAAACGCCATCCAAGCCATCCATCATATTCACTGCATTTATCAAAGCAACAATTAAAACAACATAAAGTGGAAAAAGAAGAGAGAACCCCACATACTTGTAAACAAGAACAGAGGCGATTACAAATTCGGTTATTAGTCTAACGTTTGGAGCTGCGTTTTTGGCATCATCGTAGAGTCCTAAAAGGACGAGAACAGTGAGAGCAATTTTTGTCACAAACTCAAAAGGTGTAACGAAAAGTACTCCAAGATAAATACTTAAGCCACCTAAGTATGGTGTTACTCTCTCATGAGGCTTGAGCTCTCCATCAGGCTTATCAACAATACCATATCTGTAGGCTAACCGTCCAAAGATAGGTATGGTCAATGCGCTTATTATAAAAGATGGAAGAATAATCCATAAGTCTTTCATAGAAGTTGACTGCATTTTTTACAAGTCACCCACTTCCTATCTGAAAATTGCAGGTGCAAAACCATGTTTATATTATACTACCGATTTAACCTATTTGTAGCCCTGTTAAGTTTCAGAATTCAAAAAAGACATGTTGAAAAACAAACAAGATAAAATTCTGGTATAACTAATTTTGATCGAAGATTTCCAAACTTTGGCTCTTGACAATTCAGTCTTATATGTTAATATATAACACGGTCAGCAAAATTGGAAGGCTGATTTTTTGAAGAGATGGCCCCATAGGATAACGGCTAGTCCATCGGATTCTCAGTCCGAGGGTCGGGGTTCGATTCCCCGTGGGGCTGCCAGAACGGAAGCCCCCATAGTTCAAAGGATAGAACGGCGGATTCCTAATCCGCAAATGGAGGTTCGATTCCTCCTGGGGGCACCATGATTGGGCCGCTAGCTCAGTAGGTAGAGCACCTGACTCTTAATCAGGTGGCCGTGGGTTCGAGTCCCACGCGGCCCACCAGATTTTCTGAAAAACGAATATTTATTGGTAAAGAGGAAGCGCCCGGCTTCCCACCCAATGGCGAAGAGCTTATTGGGTAAGGAGAGTGCAAGAACGACGAGACAAAAGTAGCGTAAGGTTTACTGAAGAAGTTATCTTAGTGTGAACTCAATGGCGGGCGCAAGCCCGCATTAATTTTTTATAATAGGAGGGGAAAACTATTAAGAACGAAAAGGAAAAAATCATCAAAAATGAGGAGATTCCATTCAACGAACTACGCGTGGTCGATGAAGAAGGGAAAGTCGTTGGTATCATGTCAAAAAGTGCAGCTATTGACCTTGCAAGGTCAAAGGGGTTGGATTTAATTCTTGTTGCCCCAAATGCACAGCCACCAGTTGCGAGAATATTGGACTATGGCAAATACAAATACGAACTTGCCAAAAGAGAGCAGAAAGCAAAGAAAAATCAGAAGATTATTGAAATCAAGGAAATGAAATTCAGACCCGCTATTAACGAGCATGATTATCAAACCAAGCTCAAACATATTAGAAGGTTCTTGGAAGATGGAAACAAAGTCAAAGTCACTGTAATGTTCCGTGGAAGAGAAATGGCGTTCATAGATAAGGGTAAAGAAATACTTGATAGGATTGCAAAAGACGTTTCTGATATCGGGACAGTAGAAAAGGAAGCAAAGGTTGAAGGAAGAGACATGTGGATGATGCTTAAGCCAAAGAATCTGTAATGGCTTATAATAAATAAAAAATACTTAAGCAGGAGGGAAAAACAATGGCCAAGAAAAAGATGAAGGTTAGCAAGACTGCGGCCAAGAGATTCAAGGTTACAAAGAACGGGAAAATCATGCGCAGGCATGCCAACGCATGGCACAAAACCGGAAAGAAGAGAAGGTCAACATTACGTGCCCTTAGACTTGAAGACGTTGTTTCCCAAGCTGATAAACCAAGAATTCTCAGACTCCTTGGTAAAAAGTAAACAAATGACAAATTAAATCCGAATAAGGAGGAATAGATATGCGCGTTAAAAATGCTGTGAACGCAAAGAAGAAAAAGAAAAAATTTCTGAAGTTTGTTAAAGGTTTCAGAGGTGCACTCAGCAGAAGATATACACTTGCTAAACAATCCTACTACAGAGCACTAAAGTTTGCGTTTGATGGAAGAAAGAACAAGAAAAGCAACTTCAGAAAGCTCTGGATTACAAGAATAAACATTGCTGCAAGAAACGAAGGGCTCAAATACAACGAATTAATCCACGGACTCAAACTCGCGAACGTGTCAATCAACAGAAAGATGCTTGCAGAACTTGCGGTAAACGATCCAGAAAGCTTCAAGGAATACGTAAAGATTGCAAAGACAGCTCTTGGAAAATAATTGATAATGATTCTCAAAATCAAGGGGCGTAAAGCCCCTTGATTTTTTGTAGGTTGCGCCTTAGTTCTTAGGAAAGGAGTGACTTTTGTGAACGATATCAACGCAGATAAAACTATTAGGAAAGTTGCACTAATTGCGGTTTTTACAAACATATTACTGGCTTCGGTAAAAGTCACCGTTGGACTTGTCTTTAAAAGTATGGCAGTCTTGGCCGATGGTATAGACACTTCAACGGATATTTTAACGTCTTCAACAATGCTAGTCGCAACGTTAATCTCCAGAAGGCCCCCGGATAAGGAACATCCATATGGTCATCACAAAGCAGAAAACATTGGTGCAAAGATAATATCTTTTGTTATTTTTTATGCAGGTGTGAGTTTGCTTGTTGAGAGCACAAAGAGGTTGATAACCGGGCAATACGAGGTCTTGGTTGGCTTTTGGCCATTGTTTGCAGCGATACTTTCAGTTGGTGGAAAAACGTTCCTGTTCATAATTGAATACACCACTGGGAAAAGGTATAAAAGTAATTCAATGGTTGCAGAAGCCAAGAACATGAGAAACGATATTATGATGTCAAGTTTAGTCTTCATCGGAGTCGCACTTAACAAAATAGGTTTGGCTTGGATGGACCCTTTGGTAGGAATCGTTATGTCTGGTATAATAATAAAGGTAGCGTGGGAAGTCTTTGAAGAGAACACGCATGACTTGATGGACGGTCTAAAGGATGAAGAAATGTGGATATATGAAAAAGTCTTTGAAGCATGCCAAAAGTGTGGAGCTCTGAATCCGCATAAGGTGCGGGTAAGAAAAGTTGGTGGAAAGTTTGATATAGATATGGATATCGAGGTAAGTGGTGAAATGAACGTCAGGGATGCACACGAAATCACTAAATGCATTAAGAAACACCTTTGTGAGACGAAGGAGATTTACGATGTTGTCATCCATGTTGAGCCGGAGGCAAACGATGAACACGAACCGTTTGGGCTTACAAAAGAAGCTTTTGAAAAAGGCAAAAAAGAGAAAAACTAACCAGAAGATATTCTTCAAAAATTTCTGGAAGCTCTTGTTATGCACTACGCTTACAACACTCACGTTAGCATTTTTAACAACTCTCTTTCATCCCGTAATAGTTTTTGGACTTACGCTTGATGAAATATTGGAAAAATCAAAGTCCGACCCAGATTTTGCCTGGGATATGTATCTTTCATACATTTCCCAACTCAGTCCGAACGTATCCGCTTCTGAAAGTAAAAAAATAGAACAAGTTGGAAGGATTATAAACGCTAAAAGAAAATTGAAAGAGCTGGATTTTGCAGTTAAAGAAGACATCGAAGGCCTTATAAAATTCTTAAAGACAAATTCTATAAAGACGACTTTGAAGTACTACATCTTGGAGATCTTCAGAGAAGAAACCCTAGCAGAATACTTAAATAATAATCTTTCCCACAACCTTGACGTTTTATTACTAACAAACATTCTTACCATCGATGTAAAAGACTACGTTGAAAGTGTTCTTAATGTAATATCACAGGACGATAAGGCAAAGAAACATTTTTTAGACACTGTTCTGAAACGTCTGGAGAAGAAGGATGTGTTTGTCAACGCCATATTTGAAGAATTGTACCAACGATATTCAAATGCCGAGAAGGAAACAAGAAATCGTATCCTAGAACTATATAAAGACTTCAAAACTTACAGATACTCGGACGCACGGTTTGAAAAAATATTAAACAAAACTAGCAAAACTTGGTACAAATTCTGGCACTCGTTTATGGAATTTTCCTCTCGCCTTTCTCAATTTGCTGATAATTTTGTCTTTGTAATCTTTGGTCTCGTCGTGGTGAGTATATTAGTTCTTTTTTCACTAAAATTCGTGAGATACAAAATCTTCTATATCTTAGGTTTTAAAAAGCTGGCTGCTCTAACATACAGAAAGATTGTCGACGAAGACCCATTAAACGAAGATAAAAGGCTAACCCTTGCCCAACTTTACGAAGAGGCTGGAATGTTCGAAGAGGCAATGAACGAATACAACTTTTTGAAAAGGATAAAGCTTGAATGAGTTAGGCAATATCTTTTTGTTATTTGGTGGTATAATCTTTTTGAGTTCCTGTCTACACAAGTCTAGATATCAAAAGGAGCGAAATGCAATATGGCAAACAAGCGACAAGAAAAGCGCTTCGTTCCGCTCTCAAAACCACAAATAGTTCAGGAAGATATTGACATCGTGACGAAAGTTCTAGAATCCGGAAGGCTTAGCATAGGTCCTTACACTGAACTATTCGAAAAAGCTATAGCGGAGTATGTTGGAGTAAAATACGTCGCCGCTGTTTCAAGTGGGACAAGTGCGCTCCATCTTATTCTCAAGGCTCTAAACTTTGGTAAAGGGGACCTTCTCATAGTTCCATCCTTCACGTTTGTTGCTTCTGCAAATGTTGCGTTATATGAAAACGGGAGTGTCACATTTGTTGATATTGACCCAATTACAATGAACATGGACATTGAACACTTTAAGACGATAGTTGAAGAAAATTTCAGCAAATTCCGCAGAATATTCCTGATGGCTGTAGATATATTCGGTCATCCCTTAGATTGGGACAAAGTAAATATATTCGCGGAAAAATACGATGTTACGGTTGTCGAAGATTCATGCGAAGCGCTTGGCAGTGAGTATAAAGGAAAGAAAGTGGGAACTTTTGGCGTAGCGGGAGCGTTTGCGTTCTATCCGAACAAACAGATAACAACTGGTGAGGGTGGAGTTGTTGTTACAAATAATGAGAAGATATACAAGATGTCAGTTTCATTAAGAAACCAAGGGCGTGGAGAAGGTCAAGGCTGGCTCTCTCACAATTACGTTGGTTACAACTACAGAATAGATGAGATGTCAGCTGCACTTGGTTGGTCACAAATGCAGAGGTTAGATGAGATTATAGAAAAACGTGCAAAGGTAGCTGAGAGATATAAAGCTCTCTTAAAAGATTTACCCTTAGAGGTTCCTGTCGTTATGGATTATGTCACCAAAATGTCGTGGTTCGTATACGTTGTCAGACTACCACAAGGAACACCAAGTGCAGTTAGAGATAAGATCATTCAAAAGCTTGAGAACGAAGGTGTCCAATGTAGAAACTATTTCTCACCTGTGCACTTGCAAAAACCTTACAGAGAACTCGGTTGGAAAGAAGGAATGTTACCTGTCACAGAAGACATCTCCCAAAGAACAATAGCTATCCCATTCTACACAGATATGGAGCAAGAAGACCAAGAGTATGTGGCAGAGAAACTACGTATAGTATTGGAAACACTTTTGAAGTAAAAATACACACATAGGGGGAAGGGGACTTATGGTTCAAACAGTTCTGAATGTATTGATGTCTTCACTCCTTACAACGTTATCAATGCCAGGTTATTTTTACGGAGGGATAGTATTTTTCTCTCTTATCCCTCTCTTCTTCGCCTTAGAAAAAAAGGGACCAATTTTTTCAGCGGTAGTGTCTTTTCTATATTTTTTCACTTTCTCTTTTGTGAACTTTCATTATCTAATAAACACTCTAACAACCGGTCTACCTGAATTGTTTGGACGTTTCAACGCTACAACCGGCTTTCTGGTTTTCATCTTATTTTGTATTCTTGAGGCTTTACCATTTTTGCTTTTTGGATTTCTCTACGGACTTTGGACTGAGAAAGTCAGATTCCGCGTTTTAGAACCGATTTTTGTTGCTTCTATTTACGTCATATCTGAATACTTGAGAGGTATAGGCGAGCTGGGTTTCACAGGTGGGCGATTGAGTGATGCCCTTTACAATTTCAAAGGCTTGCTCCAGTTACTTCCCTTTACAGGAACTCTTGGACTCGTTTTCCTAATAGTTATAATAAATTATGAAGGTTACAAACTCATACGTGCGAACAAGAACAACTATGTTTTCATTTTAGCATTAATTACCCTAGTTCTCTTTGTAAATGGCATGGTAGAATCGTTCATCCCAAAGAATGTGGGCGATAAACCTGTTGTCTTAGCCCAAACAAACATGCCACAGAAGATTAAGTACTCGTATGATTCGAATACCATCGTCAATTACCTTGAAAAGAACTTTTCAAACTCACCGGATTTCTTGACAATATTTCCTGAGGGGGTTTTCCCAGGAACAGATATAAGGAACTCAGATATTGAGAGAAAACTCCTTGAATCATTTAAGAACCGAACGCTTGTGATTGGTTTCCCCACATTGGTTGGAACCGATGCATTCAACAGTGCTGTGATTTATTCCGATGGGAAATTTTTTGATAAATACGATAAAGTCCAACTTTTCCCATTCGTAGAAAATCTCCCTTACAAGGGAATATTCGGTCGTCTTTCATTTCTAAGGGGCATGTATTATTTCAGTCCTGGTGAATTGAAAACATTCGATATAAAGGGATACGGGAAAGTAGGATTCCAGATTTGCTTTGAATCGTTCTTCCCATATATATCAAGAAAGCTTTCAAAAGATGCTGGTTTTTTGGTAGTAATAACAAACGACGGATGGTATGATTCAAAAATTCCATTGATCCAGCACTTTACTCAAGCAATTTTTAGAGCTGTAGAAACACGCAGAAACGTTGTTCAAGTTTCAAATACAGGAATCAGTGGAGTTGTAGACAAGTACGGTAACTACATCACTTTGCCTGACAACAAAACAACTTGGGGCATTTTTTACGTCGAATCAAACGATGCTGTAACATTTTATGCTAAATACGGTGATTATATGGTTATCATCTCTCTCCTTATCACAATAATTGTAGGACTTACTGCCAAAAAAAGAAAAGCGATTTTTGATTAATCAATGGATATCACCTTCATGCTTTTTTGTGACTACACAAGGAGGATGGAAGTGTGAAAAATGTGCCTGCTAGCATAGAAGCCGAACAAGCATTGATAGGGAGTATATTGATTGAACCTGAAAAAGTTGATAATATCGTTTCTATAGTCAGTTCTTCCGATTTTTATGACCCGAAGCATCGTCACATATTTGCTGCAATAGAGCAACTGCACGATGAGGGGTTGCCTATTGACATTATCTCTGTGTGCGATAGGTTAAAAGCTATGGGGGTTCTTGACAAAATTGGTGGAGAGCTATACGTTGCGCAACTTGCAGACAACGTTCCGACTTCAGCACATGCGGAAATGTACGCCCAGATAGTTCGAGACAAAGCAATACTGAGAGAATTAATTGCTGCAGGTAGCCTGATTGTGGAAAGGGCTTACGATGAGGCACTTAACGTCGATGAAGTGCTTGATGAAGCGGAACGATTGGTCTTTAGAATTGCTGAGTCACGTGCAACGAAAACCTACATAGATATACGAAGCGCTTTGACCGAGGTTTTTGAACACCTCGAAGAGTTAAGGTCAAAGCATTTAAAAGGCCTCACAGGTTTAGTGACCGGTATCCCAACCGGGTTCAAAAAACTCGATGAAATGACATCTGGATTCCACAAGTCCGATTTAATAATCATAGCGGCACGACCAAGTGTGGGTAAAACGGCTTTCGCATTAAATTTGGCAAGGAATATGGCAACTGTCGGGGAAGCTTCTGTGGGAATATTCAGCCTGGAGATGAGCAAGGAACAACTTATTCAAAGACTTTTGTGTATGGAATCTCTTGTAGACCTTCAAAAGGTTAGAAGAGGCTGGTTAAGTGACGAAGAATGGAAAAGGCTTGTCCAAGGTGCCTCAAGGTTGATGAAAGCGAATATAATAATAGATGATGAATCTAACCTAGAACCACGTGTCTTGAGAGCGAAGGCAAGAAGAATGAAGAAAGAATACAATATAGATGCCATATTCATAGATTATTTGCAACTTATGGATTTGGGTGATGGCAGGAGAGACAGTCGCCAGCAGGAAATTTCTGAAATCTCCCGTTCATTGAAACTTCTGGCAAGGGAACTCGATGTTTCGATTATCGCACTATCACAGCTATCAAGAGCAGTAGAACAGAGGGAAGACAAGCGTCCACGTCTTAGCGACCTCAGAGAGTCAGGTGCTATCGAACAAGACGCTGACGTTGTTATTTTCCTTTACAGAGAAGAATACTATAAAAAACAGCACGTTGACTTACCACACGAAACAGAGATAATTATTGGTAAGCAAAGAAACGGCCCCATCGGAACAATCACGTTGATGTTCAATCCATCGTTCACAAACTTCTTTGAACCTGATGTGTTCCATTCGGAAGTTTAAAATAACCTAATAAACAACACTGACTTAAAAGGAGCGAAAGAATATGGTTAGAGCCATCTACCCAGGTTCCTTTGACCCAATAACGTATGGTCATATAGACATCGCCAAAAGAGCTGCCGAATTATTCGATGAACTTTATGTGGTGGTTATGGAAAACAAGAGAAAGCACTATACCTTCACGATAGAAGAACGTGTGGAAATGGTGAAAGAATGTTTAAAAGACATACCTAACGTACGTGTTGACACATTTTCAGGGCTCTTGGTTGAATATACGACGAAAAACAAAATAAATGTGGTCATTAGAGGTTTAAGAGCAGTTACGGATTTTGAATATGAACTCCAGATGGCACTTGCTAACAAAGAAATATGCAACGGAGTTGAAACCGTCTTCCTTATGACTGATAAGAATTACTCTTTCCTTTCTTCAAGCCTTGTAAAAGAAGTTGCATCATTCGGCGGACAAGTTTCTCAGTGGGTTCCTGAATTTGTAGAAAGGAAGTTGCGGGAAAAGTTTAGGAACTTAAAATGAGGTGGAAAGATGCAAAAAAATTTTAATGCCACGAATGAACTGAAAGAAATCATAGTGAAAGCCGAAAATCTTTCCAAAATCTACGGTTCTGGTAGTTCAAAAGTCGTAGCACTCGATTCTGTGAATTTGGAGATATACAAAGGAGAAATCGTTGCAATACTTGGCCCGTCTGGCTCTGGAAAGACCACTCTATTGAACTTGCTGGCAGGTCTTGATATTCCAACTTCAGGTACAATAATTATAGACGGACAGGAAATAACAAAAATGTCTGAAGAAGAGAAAGCGAAATTCAGAGCAAAGAGTATGGGGTTTATATTCCAGTTTTTCAACCTTATTCCCGTTCTAACTGCTGTTGAGAACGTAGAACTACCTCTTCTTCTTAATAAAGTTCCAGTCACAGAAGCACGAAAAAGGGCTTTAGAACTGCTCGAATTTATGGGAATCTCTCACAGAAAAGATGCGTATCCTTCGCAGTTGTCAGGTGGTGAGCAACAAAGAGTTTCCATCGCTCGTGCACTTTCAACAACCCCAAAAATCATCTGGGCTGACGAACCAACAGGTGCATTGGATGTGAAAAATGGAGAGCAAATCAAAAAGTTGATAATCGAGCTTAACAAAGAATTTGGAACAACTTTTGTCATAGTAACACATGATCAAAATGTTGCACAAATTGCGAACAGAATCATGAGAATGGAAAATGGTAGAATAATCGAAGTTATAGGTTAAGGAGGAGAAGAACGGACGAATATGGTTATTTACCTCGTTGGTGACTCCGAGCTCAGCAAAGAACTTTATATAAAAGAATATCTGAAAGGTAAAGATGTGGAATATCACAAAATATTCGCCGATGATGACGGAAAGATTGAAGAATTAAAGAACGCCGGTGTAAGTTTAGGATTGTTTTCGAGCGCTAAAGTTTACGATTTAGTAGATTTTGACGAGTGGTCTAAGAGTGAAAAAAAACAATTTCAATCACTCGATTTATCAGGAAATTGGGTTACGGTTTTTGTCCGAACAGAAAAAGTAGGAAAAGAGGTTACAAGGATTCCAGGCAAAGTAGAAATCTTGACATTCGAAAAACCCAAAGAATGGGAAGAAGACAAGTGGTTGAATTTTGTTAAAGATGTGGCAAGCAAGATAGGTGTAACATGCCATGAAGAAGTTGCGAAAAGCATATTTAAATTCACAGGACCTGATGAATATGCGATACTCGCAGAACTTGAAAAACTGCAAATTTACGCTGGTGAGCACCCAACACCACAAGATGTTGAACAAATTGTCTTTAAAAGAACTATCAGCAAATTGGACGAATTCTGTTTCGCTTTATCAGAGCAAAATTACTCGATTGCGAAAAACATGCTACATGAAATCTGCAATAATTATGAACCGATAATTATATCGTACACAGTTTCAAAGCATTTTATAGAACTATTCAACATCGTAGTCCACGCTCCAAAAAAACCTGATTACAAATGGCCTGATGTAGCTAATCTTTCCAAAGAGCTTGGGATTCTTTCACCAAGGGTTGCAAGGTTTTTAGGGTTCGCATTCAAAGATTCAAAATACAAGCCTGTAAACCATGTGTTGTTTTATTCTCCAAAGCTGCTGAAAAATGTTATAGAATACCTTTACTTCATCGATAGAAGGGTCAAACTTAGTGAGGATGTAAAGATTTTGCTGGGACTGTTTATAAGTAAACTCGAATCAGGAGAATTCGCTAAGGCTTTTGAAGAACAGAATAAGCAGGAGCAAGTGGAAGACTAAAGATATAAGAATCCAGAGAAATCGCAATGCATTCTGATGGGAGTCAACTATGTAAAATTAAATTTTGAGTAGAAGACGAAAATGTATGATCGATGTTGAATTTCTCGCGCTTTTTCATCATAGCAAATATCGTCCTTAGCAATTTGTGCGCTACACTCATCATCG
>Ga0224486_100154_pt1 | contig 31386 bp, 30 predicted proteins | sample TexhydDE_CT_test_FD_172013 | JGI IMG/M metagenome (GOLD analysis project Ga0224486, IMG submission 172013) | Fracking water microbial communities from deep shales in Oklahoma, United States - hydraulically fractured wells DE_CT_test ... | reverse complement strand
ATGAAGCTGCACGGCACCATGACCGTTAACAGCCGGGGTCATCTGGAAATTGGTGGCTGTGACACTGTGGAACTGGCATCTACTTTTGGTACCCCCCTTTATGTAGTGGATGAAGAATTATTCCGGCAGAACTGCCGGGAGTATTACCGGGCCTTTACTGAGAAATATGGTGCCGAAGTCATTTATGCGGCCAAAACGCTGCTCACCCTCGCCATCTGCCGCCTGGTGGATGAAGAAGGCCTGGGAATGGATGTGGTTTCCGGCGGCGAATTGTATACTGCCATCAAGGCCAGGTTCCCCATGTCCCGGGTTTACTTCCACGGGAACAATAAATCCAGCGAGGAGCTGCGTCTGGCCCTGGAAGCACGGGTAGGGCGCTTTATGGTGGATAATTTTTATGAGCTGGAAATGCTCAACCGGCTGGCCGGTGAGATGCGGACCAGGGCGGATGTAATTCTACGCCTGACTCCGGGCGTTGAGGCCCATACCCATGAGTATATTAAAACCGGCCAGATAGATAGTAAATTCGGCCTGGTTATTGATAACGGTCAGGCCCTGGCCGGGGTCAGGCGGGCCCTGGAGATGGAAAACATTATCCTTCATGGCCTGCATTGCCATATCGGTTCCCAGATTTTTGAGCTGGACTCATACGCCCACGCTGCGGGGATAATGATGGACTTTGCCGCCAGGGTAGCCAGGGAAACGGGCTGGGCGCCGGCTGAGCTGGATTTGGGAGGAGGCCTGGGGATTTATTACACTGAAGGAGACGAACCCCGTCCTGTTGCCGAATATGCCGATGTAATTATGCGGGCCGTCCGGGAAAAGGCCCTGGCCCACGGTCTTCCCGTACCCCGGGTTATCGTTGAACCCGGGCGTTCCATCAGCGGCCCCGCGGGTACCACCCTGTATACCGTGGGGGCGGTAAAAGACATCCCCGGGGTGCGCAAGTATGTGGCTGTTGATGGAGGTATGGGAGATAACCCCCGCCCGGCCCTGTACCAGTCCCGTTACGAAGCCTGCCTGGCCAACAAGGCTGCTGCACCGGCGGAAGAAGTGGTTTCCATTGCCGGTAAGTGCTGCGAGTCCGGGGACATGCTTATATGGGATATTGCCCTGCCCAGGGTTGAACCCGGGGACATTCTGGCCGTTAGCTGTACCGGCGCTTATAACTACTCCATGTCCATGAATTACAACCGCCTGCCCAGGCCGGCCATGGTCCTGGTCAGGGACGGGCAGGCCGATATCATTGTAGAGCGGGAAACTTATGAAGACCTCCTGCGCAATGACGTCATTCCGGAAAGGTTGCGCAGGAGCAGGCGTTTGAATGTAGCTTCCGCGCGCTAAAAGGTTTTCATTCCGGCACCCTGAAGGGGTGCTTTTTTATTCGGGCCGGCCTTGAAATTGTTGTTGGCCGGAAAGCTGCCAGGCATGATATAATCTAATGATAATGCAGCAAGAAGACCGGGGGAGTGGAGCCGGCAATGGATATTATTACCACCCACAGCAATACGGATCTGGATGCCCTGGCCGCCATGGTGGGGGCGCAAAAGCTTTATCCTGAAGCGGTCATGGTCTTTCCGGGTAAGCTTTCCAGGAATGTGGAAGAATTTATGGCCCTGCATAAGGACGCCCTGACTATCTCCAGCCTGCGGGATATTCAGCTGGACAGGATACGGCGGGTGATACTGGTGGATACCAAAAACCCCAGGCGGCTGGGCAAGCTGGCGGAGATAGTCAACCGTCCCGGGGTAGAGGTGCATATTTACGACCACCATCCCCGGGCGGAAGGTGATATCAGGGGGACGCTGGAAGTGGTGGAAGCGGTGGGGGCCACTGCTACCCTGCTGGTGGAGAAAATAAAGGAACACAATGTGCCCCTGAATCCCCTGGAGGCAACAATTCTGGCCCTGGGTATTTATGGTGACACCGGTTCCCTGGTGTTTACCAGCACCACTCCCCGGGATGTGGCGGCAGTGGCCTTTCTTCTGGAAAAGGGAGCCAATCTGGGGGTGGTGGCCGAGTTTCTCGGCCGGCCCCTGACCGAGGAGCAAAAGTCCCTTTTAAAGTCCCTGTTGATTTCGGCCCGCCGTTACCAGGTAAACGGGGTCAAAGTGCTGCTGGCTACTGCTTCGGTGGAAGAATTTGTGGTGGGCCTGGCCCTGCTTACCCATACCATTTCCGAAATAGAAAAACTTGATGCTGTATTTACCGTGGTGGAAATGGAAGACCGGGTATATATAGTGGGCCGCAGCAACGTGGCTCAGGTGGATGTGGCCGAAATTGTGGCTCCCTTTGGGGGTGGTGGCCACCCGGCGGCGGCCTCGGCCACAATTAAAGGGGCCCCCCTTGACCAGGTGGCCAGGACGCTCATGAAAATCATCCGCCAGAAGGTGCGTCCTCCCCTTACGGCGGCAGGGATTATGTCCAGTCCGGTTAAAACTGTAACTCCCGAAACTACTATCAGAGAAGCCGGGCGTATCATGATGCGCTACGGTCACACTGGCCTGCCGGTGGTGAAAAATGGCCAGCTGGTGGGTGTAATATCCCGGCGGGATGTGGAAAAAGCCAATCTCCATGGCCTGGGACATGCCCCGGTGAAAGGTTTCATGAGCCAGAATGTGGTCTGGGTTACTCCCGATGTTCCTGTAACCGAGGTACAGCAATTGATGATCGAGCACGATATCGGGCGCGTTCCCGTAGTAGCGGAAGGCAGGCTGGTGGGTATTGTATCCCGGACCGATGTCCTGCGCACCCTGCACGGCGGGGATTTACCCTCCCGTTACCGGACCATTTATTCCGGCCACCTGGCAACTGCCGGAACAAACATTTCCGAACTCATGCGCCAGGTGCTGGCTCCCAGGGAATGGGAGATAATGCGCCGGGCGGGAGAGACTGCTGCCCGCCTGGGTTGCCGGGTTTTTGCGGCTGGCGGGGTGGTACGGGATATTCTGCTCCAAGCGGGAAATCTGGACATCGACCTGGTGGTGGAAGGGGATGGTATTGCCCTGGCCGGTGCCCTGGCCGGTGCTTATGGCGCTCAGGTACGTGCCCACCGCCGCTTCGGCACGGCGGAAGTTCTTTTTCCCGATGGTTTTAAAGTCGATGTAGCTACGGCACGGGTGGAATTTTACGAATACCCGGCGGCCCTGCCCCGGGTGGAAAGTTCCTGCCTGCGCCATGACCTCTACCGGCGGGACTTTACCATCAACGCCATGGCCGTAGACCTGAACGGGGAAAATTTTGGTGATTTAATTGATTTTTTTGGCGGGCGACAGGATTTACAGCAGGGGTTAATCCGGGTATTATATAATTTGAGTTTTATCGAAGATCCCATCCGCCTGTTGCGGGCTGTGCGTTTTGAACAGCGTTACGGGTTTAAGATTGAACCGCAGACTTTAAAGCTGATGGAGGAAGCGGTGCGCCGGGAAGTTCTCACCCGGGTTTCCACCGAACGTCTGTGGGAGGAGTTAAAACACATCCTGCTGGAAAAGGAAGCCGGGAGAATGCTGGAGCGCCTGCATCAGCTGGGTATGTGGCCCTTCGTTTTTCCGGGGGTAACATACTGGGAGGTTCAGCCGGTACTGCATGATCTGGGTGCGGCCATGCAGGCGCTGGATGAATGGGGTTTTGCCACGGGGCATGACTCCTGGCTTTGCTATTTTATTGCGGTCCTGCACTGGAGTAGCCCGGAAACCGCCAGGGCGCTCTGCGAGCGCTATCATTTAAGCAAGCGGCAGGCCGGTAAGGTTGTATCCTCCCTGTCCAGCTGGCAGCAGGTTCTATCATTGCTCAGCCGGCGAGGTGAAGTGCGCAACAGCGAGCTGGCCCGGGGCCTTCTCCTTCTGCCCCCGGAGGCCTATCCCCTGATTTTAACCCTGCTGGACGAGGAGTGGTTGAAAGAGCGCTTCCGGCAGCTGCTTTTACTGCTGAAGGAGAGCAGGCCGTCGGTGGATGGTAATTTCATCAGGAGCCTGGGTTACCGGCCCGGCCCTGTTTTCCGCAGGGCGCTGGATGCGGTTTGGCGCGCCCGGCTGGATGGCCTGGTGAAAAACAGCGAAGAAGAAAAGGCGTTTGTGAAAGAATTTTTGAGCCGCCATTATGGAGAGGGTCCCCATGATTAACCTTCCCAGTTTATATGAAATGGCCCTTATGCTGCCGGGCATTATTTTGGGACTTACCTTCCATGAGCTGGCCCACGGCTGGGTGGCCGACCGGCTGGGAGATACCACTGCCCGCTACCAGGGCCGCTTAACCTTAAACCCCCTGGCCCATGTGGATGTCATTGGTTTGATAATGCTTTTTATCGCTGGTTTTGGCTGGGCGAAACCGGTGCCGGTCAACCCCTATAATTTTCGCGGTGATATGCGTCGCGGTTTAATGCTGGTTTCCCTCGCCGGACCGGCTACCAATATGTTGCTGGCAGTGGCCGGGGCAGTGGCGCTGGGCCTGGGGGCCTGGAAGTTGCCTTACGGGCAGGAGATTGTTATAAATATTATTCATATCAACGTCATCCTGGCTGTTTTTAATCTCCTGCCAATTCCCCCTCTGGATGGGTCGAAGATACTGGCCGGTGTTCTGCCCGGCCGGCAACCATGGCTGTATATGCTGGAAAACTACGGTATAATAATTCTCTTACTGCTGTTATTTACCGGTATTATCGGGAAGGTGCTCAGGTGGATTATTGTCCCGCTGTATGAAGTCCTCCTGGGTCTCGCCAAAGCCATTGCCTTACTGGTAGCTTAATGTTACAGGGAAAATGTTACAGGAAAATGGAAAGGAGATCTGTACCAATGGCCACGCAGAGAATTTTAAGCGGCATGCGTCCTACGGGCCGGTTACATATCGGCCACCTGAGCGTGCTGGAAAACTGGGTTGAGATGCAAAGGGAAAACCAGTGCTTCTTTTTTGCCGCCGACTGGCACGCCCTGACCACGGCTTTTGAACATACAGAAGGAATTAAAGAAAATATCCGGGAAATGGTCACCGACTGGCTGGCCGTGGGGCTCGATCCGGAAAAAAGCGTGATCTTTATTCAGTCGGATGTTCCAGAGACTGCCGAGCTGCATCTCCTTTTTTCCATGATTATTCCCCTGGGCTGGCTGGAGAGGGTGCCCACTTACAAGGATCAGGTGCAGCAATTCAAGCAGCAGGGCAGGGACATCATGACTTACGGTTTCCTGGGTTATCCCGTTTTAATGGCGGCGGATATTTTACTTTACCGGGCTGACGCCGTGCCCGTGGGAGAGGACCAGCTTCCCCACCTGGAACTGTGCCGGGAACTGGCCCGGCGTTTTAACCACCTCTACCGCCCTGTTTTCCCCGAGCCCCAGGCCAGGCTGTCCCGTGTTCCCGTTCTTCCCGGTGTGGATGGGCGTAAAATGAGCAAGAGCTATGCCAACGATATAGGTTTGATGGCCGAACTGGATGAAATCAGGCGGCGGGTTAATGCCATGGTTACCGACCCGGCGCGCATCCACAAAACTGATCCCGGCCACCCGGAAGTTTGTGTGGTACACAAGTACCACGGTATCTATACCGGCCACCGGCTGGCGGAAATTGAAGAGGAGTGCCGGGCGGGCCGGGTGGGCTGCGTGGCCTGCAAGAGGTTGCTGGCCGAGTCACTGGAAGCTGTCCTGGCTCCCTTGAGGGAACGACGACTCCAGATTGCTGCCCGTCCGGGTTATGTCGAGGAAGTGCTTGCTGAAGGCGCCCGCCGGGCCAGGGCGGAGGCAGCCAGAACCATGTCTTTAGTCCGCGAAGCCATGCAAATTTAGATACATGATTTCCCCCCTGGCGGTAAAGAATATGCCCCAAAAGGGGGTATTTATTTTGCGCAGGTTGCTACTGATTATGGCAGCACTGGTTTTGATTGGGGGTATGGCCGGCTGCACTGCGGCCAGGAAACCGGCGCCGGAACAGCCCAGAACTGTAATAATACCGGAAGCCACCAGAGTTTCCTTTGAAAAGATTGACCTGGCGAAAGCGCCGGCCGAGGTTAAAGATGTGGCCAGGATCCTGGAGAACACCGATGCCAGTACATGGGTGCGGGCAAATAATAACCTGTACCTGCTGTTCAGTACGAGTCCCCGCAACAGGATGTACAGGGCAGAGGTAACTGAAATTCAACAGCGCAATCCCAGGGCGGACTTCAGCTGGCTGGATGTTAAAGCCAGGTACGTCAGGCAAGCAGCTGCCAGTGCTCCAGTTCTAACAGTGGTACGGGTAGGGAAGCTGGACCGGCCGGTAAACGGCGTTGCTTTTCAATTTTCCCGCGAGAAAGGACAGCAGGCCGGTCAAGCAGGTGGACCGGGGCCGCAGCCGGCTGCCAGGCCTGCTCCGGCAGGAACCCCGGAACCAGCTGCCGTGACGGGGGGCGAAGCAGTAATTAATCAGCCTTCCCCGGATCAGGAAACTACCAGCCCGGTAAAGGTGGTGGGGAAGGCCAGGCACTCCGCCGGGGAGGTGCGGGTGCGCCTGGTGGATGAGAGGGGTACTGTCCTGGCGGAAAAATCCCTTTCCGTCGGGAAGGAAAGTTTCACCGAGTTTGAAACTTTACTCAGCTACAGTCCTCCTGCTTCCCCCAGGAAAGGATTTGTGGAAGTGGCCGCTCCGGGCCAGGATAGGGAACAAAGCCTGGCCCGGGTACCGGTAACCATGAAGTAATATTTAAAGGCTTTCTGTGCACCGGCAGCCTTCGGCTTGCCGGTTCTTTTTTTCTCCTTGATTCCCTTTTACATACATTTGAGGGATGGCGGGAAAATATGACCGGTGGTGTTTGGTGTGTGGCTATGGTGGCTGGTTGTAATCTTTCTTTTACTGGTGGGCCTGTTTACAATGATCCCTTTAAAACTGGAGTTTTATTACTGCCGCCGGGGTCATGACCGGCGCCTCCTGCTGTTGATCAGGACCTGGTTCAATATAAAATACCAGCTGCTTCCTGGAAAACACCCGGCCGGACCGGCATCTTTAATCTCATTCGGCCGTCTGATGGAATGTATTCGCCTGGGCCTTGAGATTTGGCCTGCCCTGGAGTTTTTATTGCGCCGTACCAGGTTGTGCCGGCTTGAATGGCGGACCCTGGTCGGCCTGCCCGATGCCGCTCATACCGGTATGGTTGTGGGAGGGCTGTGGTCCCTCAAAGGAACTGTTTTAACGGTTCTTTACCGGCTGGTCAGCAAAAAGTCCGCCCTGCCCGAAGTAGCCGTCATACCCCATTTTACCGGTTCATCCTTCGGGCTGTTGATTCACTGCATATTTACCTTCCGCCTGGGCCATATTATGGTTACAGCAGTAAAGCTGGCCTGTTTAACGGGCCGCCAGGGCTTAAAAAGAATCTTATCTTTTATAGACTCCTTCAAGGGGTGAGGTACAGGTGCCGGAACATCCAATCGAAGGTTTAATGAAAACGGCCATGGAAAGCATCAAGGAAATGGTAAATGTGAACGTGGTAGTGGGCGATCCCGTGGAGACTGCCGACGGGACAGTTATTATACCGGTTTCCCGGGTGGCCTGCGGCTTTGGTGCCGGCGGTGGGGAACTGGAAGCCCAGGGCCGCGAGAAGCAGGAGGGTGAGCAGCTGCCATTTTTTGGCGGCGGAAGCGGGGCTGGAGTGTCTGTCCAGCCGGTGGGTTTCCTGGTGGTGGGCCAGGGTCAGGTCCGCCTGCTGCCCGTGGATGGTAATGCTGTGGTGGATCGCCTGATAGATCTGGCTCCCCAGCTGGTTTCCCAGATACAGGGTATGTTTAAGCGGGAGGGCAAGAACCAGGTAACCATGGTTCCACCACCACCGCCCCCGGGAGGAACTGTCCCTACTTTATAATTAATTTTGAGGGACCCTCAGCACTGAATGAGTATACAGGTCAAACATGATTAATACATATTTATAAGTCCGTCCGGAAGGGCGGGCTTTTTTGGTTTTCCGGGCTGTGGCGGGTATGGTCGGGTTTACTTTCTGGATAGGACCTTTTTACTATTCTACGGAATATACTGGCAAAAACAGGCTTTTTTGGGGGTGTGGCGATGGTTATTATCGTGGGTGGCGGATGGGCGGGATGTGCGGCAGCCTTTGCTGCGGCGCAGGCCGGTGCCCGGGTGATGCTGCTGGAAAAGACCGATATGCTCCTGGGTACGGGCCTGGTAGGTGGAATAATGAGAAATAACGGACGTTTTACGGCTCTGGAAGAAGTATGGGCCATGGGGGCAGGGGACTTTTTGCGCCATATTGAGGGTGTGGCCAGGCATCGCTGGCTGGATTTTCCGGGTCACCGGCATGCCACCCTTTATGATGTAACCAGAATCGAGCCGGTAATACGCCGGGTTCTCCTGGATGCCGGTATTGACGTGAAACTGCCGAAAAGGGTGGTGGGGGTTTTAAAAAAGGGGAACAGTATTGCCGGGGTGTACACGGCCCAGGGGGATACTTTCAACGGTGATGTATTCATTGATACCACCGGTACTGCCGGCCCGGTTAAAAATTGTTCCCGCTATGGTTCCGGGTGCGCCATGTGTATCCTGCGCTGCCCCGCCTTCGGCCCCCGGGTAAGCCTGACGGCCAAAGCAGGTATTGAAGAGATAAGAGCCGGTGACGGATTTCCCCATTTTGAGGCCATGAGCGGTTCCTGCAAGCTGGATAAAAAATCCCTGGCTCCGTGGCTGGTGGAAAGGCTGGAGAGGGAAGGCAAGGTGATCATTGCCCTCCCGGAGTACCTGCACAAACATGATTTGTTAAATAAAAAAGCCTGCCAGCAGTATAACCTGGAAGAATTCGCCCGCAATTTGATCCTGCTGGATACGGGCCATGCCAAGCTGATGGCGCCATACTTTCCTCTGGAAGTGCTGCGGAAACTGGAAGGTTTCGAGCATGCCCGTTATGCCGACCCCTATTCCGGGAGCAAGGGGAATTCCATCCGGTTTATGGCTATTGCGCCGTGCGATGACGCCCTGCAGGTAGAAGGGGTGGATAACCTTTTCTGCGCAGGGGAGAAGACCGGTCTCCTGGTGGGGCATACTGAAGCTATCGTTACTGGTTTTCTGGCGGGTTATAACGCAGCCCGTTATCTTGCCGGTAAGAAACCCCTTGTGCTGCCCGACAGCCTGGCCACCGGGGATATCATCTCTTTTATGCACAGGGAAATGAAGAAACCCGAAGGGCTGAAGAAGAAGTATACTTTTTCCGGTGCAGTTTATTTTCAGCGCATGCAGGACCTGGGGTTGTACACCACCGATGTTGAGCTGATCAGGCAAAGGGTAGCCCGGCTGGGTTTGCTGAATATTTATAAAAAGAAAGTGCTGTAACAATATAAACCAGTGTAGTAAATATTACCCATAAGGGTTCTAATCCCCTGCCTGCCCTCATAATACTGTGAAATAAAGCAGTGGTTTTCCGGGGGTGGCAGGAATGGTTAATTATATCTGGCTGGGGATGATCGTTTTCGGTATTCTCGTGGCCGGAGCCAACGGCCAGGTGGAGGTGGTAACCAGGGCGGCCCTGGAGGGAGCTGATAAGGCCGTCAAAACCTCTTTAAACCTTATTGCCATAATTACCTTCTGGCTGGGGATTATGAAGCTGGCCGAGGCTGCCGGGCTGGTGCGCGCCCTGGCCCGTCTGGTCAGGCCCATGACCAGGTTTCTTTTTCCCGATGTACCGGCCAACCATCCGGCTATGGGTGCCATCATTATGAACCTGAGTGCCAATATTCTGGGTCTTGGTAATGCTGCTACTCCCATGGGCCTTATTGCCATGCAGGAACTGCAAAAGCTGAACCGGGGAGATCCCAAAACGGCTACCACTGCCATGTGCACCTTCCTGGCTCTCAACACTTCGTGTCTCACCCTGATTCCCACTACCATTATTGGTATCCGGGTGATGTACGGTTCCAGCGATCCCACGGCTATTGTAGGGACAACCATTTTTGCCACGGCATGCGGGATGACTGTAGCCATAATTGTGGACTGGATTCTGCGTGCTATTTACGGTCGCCAGGGGTGATCTTGGCATGTATGAGCTGATTGGTGAAATTTCCCGCTGGGCTATTCCGGTTACCCTCCTTCTGGTTCCCCTGCTGGCGTTCATAAGGGGTGTTCCCGTTTTTGAAATATTTGTTGAAGGGGCGGCGGAAGGTTTTACCACGGCCATCAAAACAATTCCCTATCTTGTGGCCATGCTGGTGGCCATCAGCATTTTCAGGGCCTCCGGGGCCATGGAAGTGCTGGTGCACGTTTTATCCCCCATTCTCGATCCCCTGGGTTTTCCTCCCGAGGTACTACCCCATGCGGTTATGCGCCCGCTGTCCGGTGGGGCGGCCCTGGGTATCGCCACAGATCTCATTGCCACCCACGGGCCGGACAGTTTTATTGGCCGGCTGGTTTCCACCATGCAGGGGAGCACCGATACCACTTTCTATGTTTTAACCCTTTATTTTGGCTCCGTGGGAATAACCCGCTACCGCTACGCCATTATTTCCGGCCTGGCCGCGGATTTCACCAGCCTGGTGGCTTCAGTGTTCATCGTCAACCGGATGTTCAGTTAGACGGGCCGGCGGTTGGCCGCTTTAAACCCGGCTTTCCGGGATAATCATCCTCTGCGGCTGAGATTGGGCCTGTGCATCTTTCACCTGCATCTGTGGTAAAATGCTTCTGGGGTGATACCTTTGGAGCGGCTGCAGAAAGTGATGGCCCGGGCCGGGGTGGCTTCACGGAGGCACTGCGAGGAAATGATTGCTGCCGGTTTGGTCAGGGTAAACGGGCAGGTGGTAACCCGGCTGGGAACCCGGGTGGACCCCGAGAAGGATACCATTGAAGTGGCCGGACGCGTTTTACCCCGCCGGCCGCAGGAAAAAATATACATATTACTGAACAAGCCCCGTGGTTATGTGACCACGGTCAGGGATCCCCAGGGCAGGCCCAAGGTAATGGACCTGTTGCGGGGAATTAAGGAACGGGTATATCCTGTGGGGAGGCTCGATTTTGACAGTGAAGGGCTGCTCTTGCTGACCAATGACGGGGAGCTGGCCTACGCCCTTACCCATCCCCGCCACCGGGTTCCCAAAACCTACCTGGTCCTGGTGAAGGGCACTCCGGGCGGTGAAAAGCTGGGGCGCATGGCCGGCGGGCTTATGCTGGAGGATGGACCTGCGGCACCGGCGAAAGTGAAACTGATCGGGAAAAAAGACGGCAATGCTCTTCTGGAAATTACCATCTACGAGGGACGCAAGCGTCAGGTACGCCGGATGTGCGCCCGGATTGGCCATCCCGTAATCCGCTTGAAAAGGGTTAAAGTTGGCCCGTTAACCCTGAAGGGACTCGGGCCCGGCCGTTACCGCTTTTTAACCCGGGAGGAGGTCCGCCAGCTGCGGCAGGCAGCGGGGCTAAAGACTTAAATTTCCAGACGGCAGGAATTTCCCGGCCCCCGGCGAAATATCCAGGAATGTGTATTTTTTTGCTGGGGGGTGAAGTTTTGGAGGACCTCACCACCGGGATCAGGGCGAAAGTGAGGCTGGACTTTAAAGGGGTGGGGCGTCCCGGGCGCCTTATTTTTGGTGGCAAGTCAAATGATAAGGTGGCCGAAGAGGCCCGGGAACAGCAGGTGGCCCTGCTGCGCAATGTGCCCATTCAGGGGATACAAATTGAAGACGTGGATTTAAGCCATGATATTTATGTCGTATATGACGAAGTGAACAACCAGGAGGTTGCCTACGCACCGGTAATTTTACAGCTGACCGCCGATACTCTGGAAGACCTGGTCCGCTTTGTTGCCCGGGATGAATTCCGCAAGATCGAGATCATTGCACCCGATAGTTTATCGCTGAACAAGCAGCAAATGGAAAGGCTGATGTTCCGCATCTACGAGGAATTCACCAGTTACCGCCTGCATCTGGAGCGAAAGTACAATATGAAATAAAAGGAGCGGCAGCCAGGCTCCCGGTTGTTTTTTTACTCCGGTTGTCCTATAATGTTTTTACCGGTTTGGCTTGTTTTGTGCCCGAATGGAGGTGGGGGAATGGTCCCGCAGGGAAGCAGGCAGGTGGCCCGGGTAGCCCTAACCATGGCTTTAAGCGAGGATAGAGAGCACGAGCGGGAGTTAAAATCCCGTTACGCCAGGGATGGTTTTAAAACTGCTGCCGTGGATTACGGTGGTGATTTTATTTCTTCGGTAAACAAGATTACCGAGCGGGCAGTGGTGGCCGCCAAGCGGGAAGGCGTTATCAGGGAAATCCACGCCGAGGAGGGGGCGGTAGCCGGGGCAACCCGGGAAGCCCTTTCCCAGATCATGCCCAAAGCCATTGGATTAAACGTGGGTGGTAAAATAGGTATCGCCCGCTACCAGGATCATATCAGTGTTGCCGTTTTTTTTGGCGTGGGACTTCTGCATCTGGATGATGTGGCGGTGGGACTGGGACACAGGGCAGTTTCTTCTTAAACCGGCGAGGACTTCACCATAAACTCTATGAACGGAGGGACGGCAGGATGGATAGAACTTACGTGCGGGGTATCCGGGGGGCCATTACGGTAGAACGGAATACGCCTGAGGATATTATTCAGGCTACGGGAGAACTGTTACAGGCCATTATGGCGGAAAATAACCTCGACCCGGAGGATATCGCCAGTGCCTTTTTTACCGTTACCGACGATCTCAATGCGGAGTTTCCGGCTACGGCGGCCCGGGAACTGCTGGGGTGGAAGTATGTGCCCCTGTTATGTGCCCGGGAAATTGCCGTACCCGGCCGCCTGCCCATGTGCATAAGGGTACTGGTACATGTAAATACGACCCGCTCCCAGCGCGAGATCAAGCACGTTTACCTCCGGGAAGCCACCAGGCTGCGTAAAGATTTGCTTCCCCAGTGAAGAATTTGTACCGGTTATGGCCCATGAAGGGTTACCGGAGCTGATTTCGTTCCTGCGCGCAGGGTCGTGTAAAAATTTTCGGCAGGCAATTGAAACCTTGACAAATGGCTTTTCCCGTGATATGGTACAGTTAACTGAACTGAATAAGGTGGAGAGCCAGTTTAGCTGAGTTGAGTTGAGGGGAGCTTCAGGTGAGGCATGGCGAGTCTTCATTGGGGTGTGGACTGCCGGTGCTCATTGGAGCGCCGGCTTTTTTACTTTGTGCACCAGGGGGAGGGGTTAAATTGATTTTTCCCTCGGTAGAGGAATACCTTCACCTGGCCTCCCATTACCGGCTGGTACCTGTAAGCGCCGAGTGGGAGGCTGATATGGAGACACCTATTTCCTTGTTTTCCCGGCTGGATACGGGAGGACCTTCCTTTCTTCTGGAAAGCGTGGAGGGTGGTGAGAAGCTGGCCCGCTATTCCTTTATCGGCCTTCATCCCCTGGCTCTTTACAGCCAGAAGGATAACCGGGGATGTTTTATCCCCGGAGCCGGGTGCCCTGCCGGTCTGCTCGAATTCATCGCGTCCTGGGGTGGTAAAAAGGGAGTACCATGTTACCCGGAAACAGGGTTTCCGCTATTTAACGGCACGGTTGAAGATATATCGGGTACCTGCTCCCCTGAAGGTTATTGGGTGGAGGGAAATCCCCTGTGCCTTGTCGAGCAGCTGATGAATTACTTACGGGGCCCTTACCTGCCGGATTTACCCCGTTTTTACGGGGGAGCCGTGGGTTACTGGGGTTACGACCTGGTGCGCTGGTTGGAAAGGTTGCCCAATTTACCGGGTGATGATCCGGGATTGCCCGACCTGATCCTCATATTTACCGGCACGGTACTTATCCTGGACCATGTCTGTCACACCTTGAGGGTGGTGGTCAATACCGTTCCCGGGAGGGAACCGGTAACCACCTATAAACGGGCACTGGCAACCATTGAAAAAATAAGCCGGTTAATTAATAACCACGGGTTTGCTGTAAATAGTATGAGCCGTCAGGAATTGAAGGCCCGGGTTACCGCGCCGGAGAAAACAGGCTCCCGTCCAGGATCTTTTACCTCCAACCTTGCTCAGGAGAAATTTATCTCCCTGGTACAAAAGGCCAAAGAATACATCCGGGAGGGAGAGATCCTGCAGGTGGTTCTGTCCCAGCGTTTGCAGCTACCTTTTTCCGGGGATACCTTCCGGGTTTACCGGCGGTTGCGCCGTATCAATCCCTCCCCCTACCTCTACTACTTGAATCTGGGATCAGTGGTCCTGGCCGGCTCTTCGCCGGAAATGCTGCTGCGTGTGGAAGGCAACGCGGTGGAAACCAGGCCCATTGCAGGTACGCGTCCCCGGGGAGCCACCGTTGCAGAGGACGAAGAGCTGGCTGCAGATCTGCTGGCCGATGCCAAGGAACGGGCCGAACACATCATGCTGGTGGATCTGGGGCGTAATGATCTGGGCCGGGTGTGCCTGCCGGGGAGTGTGACCGTACCCCAGTTCATGAGTGTGGAAAGATATTCCCACGTCATGCACCTTGTCTCATCGGTACAGGGAGTCCTGGCTCCCGGAGTATCGGCTTTCGATGCCTTTAAGGCCTGTTTCCCGGCCGGCACGGTTTCCGGGGCGCCAAAAATCAGGGCCATGGAGATCATCAATGAACTGGAGCCATCGCGCCGCGGCCCTTATGCCGGTGCCGTCGGTTACTGGGGTTACAACGGTAACCTGGATATGGCCATTACCATTCGCACAATTACCTTTTACCGGGGTTTCGCCAGTATCCAGGCAGGAGCCGGTATTGTAGCTGATTCCGTACCCGAAAGGGAGTACCTGGAGACACTGAACAAAGCAAAGGCGCTGCTGCAGACCCTTGCCCTGGATGAGGAGGTGAATGGATGCCGGTTGCACATTTAAAGAACGGGCCGGTTTGCCTGCCGGGAGAAGAGGAAATCAGGCTGCTCATGATCGATAATTATGATTCCTTCACATATAACCTGGTGCAGTATTTTGGGGAACTGGGAATACCGGTTGAAGTAAGGCGCAACGACCGGGTGACCCTTGAAGAGATCAGAGGCATGAATCCTACCCACGTGGTCATTTCCCCCGGCCCCGGGGTACCCGGCAGGGCGGGTATTTCCCTGGAACTGGTGCGGGACCTGGCCGGAAAAATACCGGTCCTGGGGGTGTGCCTGGGCCATCAAACCATAGGCCAGGCTTTCGGCGGTCGGGTTATTCGGGCTGAAAGATTGATGCATGGAAAAACTTCAGCCGTTTATCACGACGGCAGGACGATCTTCAAGGGCCTGCCTTCCCCATTTAGGGCTACCCGCTACCATTCCCTGCTGGTGGATGGCAGCTGCCTTCCTCCGTGTCTTGAAGTGAGTGCGTGGACGTCTGAAGGAGAAATTATGGGTTTGCGCCACCGGGAATTTACCGTGGAAGGGGTGCAGTTTCACCCCGAATCCATCCTTACCGAATACGGGCGGGATTTGCTGGCTAACTTCCTGTTTTACCGGGGAGGCCGGTGGCCTGCCTGAAAACCTGGCTGAGGGGAGATTGAGTATGATTAAAGAAGCCATCGGCCGTGTGGTGGCCGGGGAGAGCTTGAGTGAGAGCGAAGCGGAGCGGGTAATGGATGAAATCATGACCGGGCAGGCCAGCCCGGCGCAAATTGCCGCGCTTTTGACTGCCATGCGTTTAAAAGGGGAGACCATAGAGGAAATTACCGGTTTCGCCAGATCCATGCGCCGTCATGCCACGCCGGTGCGTTCCAGGCACCCCGTGGTGGTGGATACCTGTGGTACGGGAGGGGACGGCGCCGGTACTTTTAATATTTCTACCATTGCTGCCCTGGTGCTGGCCGGAGCGGGAGTTCCGGTGGCCAAGCACGGCAACCGTTCCGTATCGAGCCGCTGCGGGTCAGCCGATGTGCTGGAGGCGCTGGGGGTGAATCTGGAGTTATCTCCTGCGGAACTGGAGGAATGCCTGGATAAGGTGGGCATAACCTTCCTTTTTGCGCCGGCCCTGCACAGGGCAATGAAGCACGCTGCAGGTCCCCGGCGGGAAATAGGTATTCGCACTGTTTTCAACGTGCTCGGCCCCCTGACGAATCCAGCCGGGGCCAAAGTTCAGATCGTGGGGGTATACAGTGCCGGGCTGGTGCCCGTAATTGCCAGGGTGCTGGCCCGCCTGGGGACCAGACGTGCCTTTGTAGTCCACGGGGCCGGGGGGCTGGATGAAATATCCCCGGCCGGGCCGGCAGTGGTGGCCGAAGTGCGGGAGGGGGATATCCGGGAGTACTCCCTGGACCCGGCGGATTATGGTTTTGCGTATACTCCCGTGGAATCCCTGGCCGGGGGTAATCCGGAATTTAATGCCGCGCTGGCCAGGGAAATACTGCGGGGCGCCCGGGGTCCCTGCCGGGATACTGTACTCTTAAACGCCGCTTTAGGGCTGGTTGCTGCCGGCAGGGCGGAAGATCTTGGCAGGGGACTGGAACTGGCTGCTGCCAGTATAGATAGCGGTGCTGCTGCCGGAAAGCTGGAGGAGTTAATAGCCTTTACCCGCCGGGCCGGCCGGCAGGTGATCAGCCTTTGATTTTGGATAAAATTATCGCCCATAAGCGCAGGGAAGTTGAATGCCGGCGCGCCATCAGGCCCCTGGCCTGGCTTGCCGGTCGGGTTCAGTCATCTGGAGCTACCAGATCGCTGCGTGACCATCTGCGCCGCCCGGGAAAAGTAACCCTTATGGCTGAGATTAAACGGGCCTCGCCCTCCAAAGGCTGGCTGGTAAGGGGTATGAAGCCGGTGGAAGTGGCCCGGATTTATACCCGGGCCGGTGCCGCTGCCATTTCCATACTCACCGATAGCCATTTTTTCCGGGGGCACCGCCTGATTCTGCCCCTGGTGCGCCGTGAGACTTCCCTGCCCCTTTTATACAAGGACTTTATCATCGACCCCTACCAGATCTATGAAGCCCGCTATCTGGGGGCGGATGCCATCCTGCTGATTGTGGCGGCACTGGACGACCGCCAGCTCTCCTCCTTCCAGGCCCTGGCGGCCGAGCTTGGCCTGAGCTGCCTGGTGGAGGTGCATACTGCGGAAGAACTGGAGCGGGCCCGGGCCTCCGGGGCCTCCATAATTGGCATCAACAACCGGGACCTGCGCACGTTTTCTGTTGATCTCAGCACTACTTTCCGTTTGCGGGAGAAAATTACCGATCCGGGTGTGGTGGTGGTCAGCGAAAGTGGAATTAATTCCAGGGAACATATGCTGGCCCTGGCCCGCCACCGGGTCGATGCGGCTCTGGTGGGCGAGGCGCTGGTCAAAGCCGGGGATATGGAGCGTAAGGTGAAAGAGCTGCTGGGGGAGGATGTCCTTCCATGGTCAGGATAAAAATCTGTGGTATTACCGATATTTCCGGCGCCCTTGCGGCTGCAGAAGCCGGAGCGGACGCCCTTGGCTTTGTCTTTGCCCCCAGCCCCCGGTGCATCACCCCGGTGGAAGCGCGGCTTATTTGCAGGGAACTGCCGCCCTTCATAACCCGGGTGGGAGTGTTTGTGGATGCTCCCCTGGAGGAAGTCAGGGCGGTGGCGGATTACTGCGGGCTGGATGTGATCCAGTTGCACGGCAACGAGCCGGTGGATTACTGCCGCGCTGTTGGTCGCAGGGTGATCAAGGCTTTCCGGGTGGGTGGTGAATTAAAAATAGATCCGCAGGCGGTATCCGGTTACCCGGCAGATGCCATTTTGCTCGATACCTTTGTGGCCGGCCGGAAAGGCGGCACCGGGCAGCCCTTTGACTGGCACCTGGCTGCCGGCCTGAAACTACCCCGCCCCCTCATTCTGGCGGGCGGCCTGACGCCGGAGAACGTGGGCCGGGCCGTGGATCTGGTGCGACCCTATGGAGTGGACGTCAGCAGCGGGGTGGAAATGGAAGGCCGGCCGGGGAAAAAGGACCCGGAGAAAATCCGCCGCTTCATTGCTGCCGCCCGGGCTTCCGGCAGGAGCCCGGCGTAAATTAAGGCAGTTGACGGCGAGATCTAACCCTTATCGTGGAGAAGGAGAGGGAAAAATTATGTCACTACCGGATGAGCGGGGCTATTTTGGGCCCTTCGGGGGTCGTTACGTGCCGGAAACCCTCATGCCGGCCCTGGAGGAACTGGCATCGGCCTACCTGGATGTGCGGCAGGACCCGTCTTTCTGGCAGGAACTGGATTATTACCTGCAGCAGTATGTGGGCCGGCCCTCACCGTTATATTTTGCCCGCCGCCTGAGCGAATACTGCCGGGGGGCCAGGATTTATCTTAAGAGGGAGGATCTCAATCATACGGGTGCACATAAGATAAACAACACCATTGGCCAGATTCTCCTGGCCCGGCGGATGGGCAAGAAGCGCATTATAGCTGAAACGGGTGCCGGCCAGCACGGGGTGGCTACGGCCACCGCTGCCGCCCTTTTTGGCATGGAATGTGCCGTGTACATGGGTGAAGAGGATATGGCCCGCCAGTCCCTGAACGTTTTCCGCATGCGTATTCTGGGTGCTTCAGTGATCGGGGTGTCCGCTGGAAGCCGTACCCTGAAAGATGCCATGAATGAAGCCATGCGGGACTGGGTAACCAACGTTGATACCACTTATTACCTGATTGGCTCTGTGGCCGGTCCCCATCCCTACCCCATGATGGTACGGGATTTTCAGCGCGTCATAGGAGTGGAAACCCGCCGGCAGGTACAGGAGCAAACCGGCAGGCTGCCCGATGTGATTATAGCCTGCGTGGGGGGAGGAAGCAATGCCATGGGCATATTCCACCCCTTCCTTGAAGAGGAGGAGGTAAAACTGGTGGGGGTGGAGGCGGCCGGCTGCGGGCTGGAAACGGGTAAGCATGCTGCCACCCTTAACCGGGGCCGCCCGGGTGTTTTGCACGGCTCGAAGAGCTACGTTTTGCAGGATGAAGACGGCCAGATCAGGCTGGCCCACTCCATTTCCGCCGGGCTGGATTATCCCGGTGTTGGCCCGGAGCACAGCTATCTCAAAGAATCGGGCCGGGTTATTTATACGGCTGTGACCGATGGGGAAGCCCTGGAAGCTTTTCAATTGCTCTGCCGCACGGAAGGGATCATTCCGGCGCTGGAAAGCGCCCATGCCCTGGCCCAGGCCGTAAAAATAGCCGCAGAAATGCCCCGGGAGGCCATCATCGTGGTGAACCTCTCCGGCCGGGGAGACAAGGATGTGGAGACTGTGGCCCGCATCCTGGAAGGGGGGAAGGGGAAATTATGACTGCAAACCGTATTACCGCGAAGTTTTCCGCCCTGGCCCGGGAGAGGAAAAAAGGGCTCATCACTTATATTACTGCTGGGTATCCAGACCTGAGCACAACTGCCGGGCTCATCATGTCCATGGTGGAAGCCGGGGCCGACCTGGTGGAAGTGGGTATCCCTTTTTCGGATCCCGTAGCCGACGGCCCGGTAATCCAGCGAGCCTCCGCCCGGGCTCTGGCCGGGGGCATAAGGGTCAGGGACATTTTAAGCCTGTGCGCCGGTATCCGGCAGAAAACGGGCATTCCCCTCATTGTGATGACTTACTATAATCCCGTATATCAGTACGGGCTGGAGCAGTTTACCCGGGATGCTGCCGGGGCCGGGATAGATGGCCTGATCGTGCCCGACCTGCCCGTTGAAGAGAGCGGGGAATTGCTGGGGCATGCCGATCATTACGGTCTTGCCCTCGTACCACTGGTGGCTCCCACCACCACCGAAAAAAGAATGGCCGTTATTGCCTCTGCGGCCCGGGGGTTTGTGTACTGCGTTTCCGTTACCGGAGTAACCGGTGCCAGGGAGGAGATCAACACCAATCTGGCGAAATTCATGCAAGCAGTACGCAGGCGTATTCATCTGCCCTGCGCCATTGGTTTTGGTATTGCCGGCCCGGTGCAGGCTGCGGCGGTGGCACCGTACTGCGACGCCGTGGTTGTGGGTAGTGCCATCGTCGAGCTGGTGGACCGGGCGGGTACGGGCGACCCGGCTCCGTTGGTGGCCGCCCTGGTCAAGGAGATTAAATCTGCTCTTGAAAATTGCCGTGATCTAACCTCAAAGGTTATGTAAGGGGGTACACATCTTGCCTGCCTACCAGCTGGCCAGCCGGGAATATCAACAGGAGGATACGGTTGTCGAACTCAAAACCTGCCGCATTGGAAGCGGCCAGGTGATAATAATTGCCGGCCCCTGTGCCGTGGAAAGCGAAGAGCAGATGCTGGGGCTGGCTTCGACCCTCAAGGAGATGGGCGTCCATATCCTCAGGGGTGGAGCTTTCAAGCCCCGTACCTCTCCCTATTCTTTCCAGGGGCTGGGTGAGGAAGGACTGCGTATTTTAGCGCGGGCCCGGGAATTGACCGGCCTGCCCGTGGTTACTGAAGTTACCGATGTGCGTAACCTGGACATGGTTTTAAAATATGCGGATATACTCCAGATAGGCAGTCGCAACATGCAGAACTTTGATTTGCTGCGGGAAGTGGGCAGGGTGCATCGTCCCGTATTGCTTAAAAGGGGGCTTGCCGCCACCATTGAGGAGTGGCTGCTGGCGGCGGAATACATACTGGCGGAAGGTAACCGGAATGTAATCCTCTGTGAACGGGGTATACGCACCTATGAAACCTATACCCGTAACACCCTGGATATAAGCGCCATTCCGGCTATTAAGGAACTCTCCCACCTGCCTGTAATTGCCGATCCCAGCCACGGTACGGGGCGGCGCTCCCTGGTGGCTCCCGTGGCCCGGGCGGCGGTGGCGGCGGGGGCTGACGGGTTAATGCTGGAAGTACACCCCTGTCCCGAGGAAGCCCTTTCCGACGGTCCCCAGTCCCTGCTTCCCGCACAGCTGGAACGCCTGCTGGCAGAACTGCGCCCCATGGCTGAAAGCCTTGGGCGCAGGTTATCCGGCCCCATGTAAAAAAAGCGTTGCCGCTTCAGGTAATCTGTGCTAAGATAAAACTGAGTTCAGTGCAGGATGGTAGTACGGCAGGGGAGGGATGTCCATGTCTTTTGATGGGTATTAAGGCACCTCCTTGGTGCCTTGTTCGTTTTCAGGGGAAAATAGCAGTATGGATAGGACGGAGGGGTAAAAAGTGATTGTTGTCATGCAGCAGGGTGCAACCCGTGACCAGGTGCATGCGGTCGTGGAGCGGCTGCAAAACAGCGGTTTTCTGGTGCATGTCTCCCAGGGGGTGGAGCGGACCATCATCGGGATTATTGGCGACCGCACCCGGCTGGAAGATACGGCTCTGGAGGCCATGCCCGGTGTGGAAAAGGTTATGCCGGTGCTTCAACCATATAAACTGGCCAGCCGGGCTTTTCATCCCGAGGACAGTGTGATTATGGTGGGAGATCTGGCCATTGGTGGAGAAACGGTTCATGTAATGGCCGGTCCCTGCGCGGTGGAAAGCCGGGAACAGCTGCTGGAGGCAGCCCGGCAGGTGAAGGCTGCCGGGGCTACTATTTTGAGAGGGGGCGCCTACAAACCCCGCACTTCCCCCTATTCATTCCAGGGACTGGAAGAGAAGGGTTTGCAGCTCCTGGCTGAGGCGCGGGAAGTTACCGGCCTGAAGGTGGTTACGGAAGTGATGGATGCCCGCACTCTTCCCCTGGTGGCGGAATATGCCGATATCCTGCAAATTGGTGCCCGGAACATGCAGAACTTTTTCCTCCTGCGGGAGGTGGGCCGGCTTGACAAACCGGTACTTTTGAAACGGGGGCTTTCCTGCACCATTGAAGAATGGCTTATGGCGGCAGAATATATTATGTCCATGGGCAACCAGAGGGTTATCCTGTGTGAGCGGGGCATCCGGACCTTTGAAACCTATACGCGCAACACCCTGGATCTTTCTGCCGTGCCGGTGGTCAAACATTTCAGCCACCTGCCGGTGGTGGTCGATCCCAGCCACGGTACCGGCAAGTGGCAATTTGTGCCCACCATGGCCCGGGCAGCCGTTGCTGCCGGTGCCGACGGCCTTTTAATTGAGGTGCATCCCAACCCTGCGGAAGCCCTGTGCGACGGCCCGCAGTCCCTGACCCCGGAAAATTTTGCCCGGATGATGAAGGAGCTGCGCCGTGTGGCCAGGGCTGTCAACCGCCGGCTGGCCGGTGAGGACACCGATGTTTGACCGGGTGGTCATTATTGGCGTGGGTTTAATAGGCGGCTCCCTCGGGCTGGCCCTGCGCCGGCGTTCCCTGGCCCGGCGGGTAATAGGCGTGGATAAGAATCCCGAAAACCTCCGTTTGGCCATGGAGTCAGGGGCGGTGCATGAAACGACATGCGATCCCGCAGGTGCGGTGCGGGGCTCGGAACTGGTGGTTATTGCCACACCGGTGGGTGAAACCACGTCCGTGCTGAAGCAGCTGAGGAATTACCTGTCTTTCGGAGCGGTGGTCACCGATGTGGGCAGCACCAAGGTGGAGGTTTGTATCCGGGCGGCGGAAATGATGCCGCCGGGAACCTGGTTTGTTGGCGGCCACCCCATGGCCGGTTCGGAATATTCGGGTATGGCGGGGGCGGATCCCTACCTTTTTGAAAATGCCTTTTATATCATCACCCCCTTTCCGGATACTCCTGCCCGGGCCGTTGAGCGGGTGAAATTGCTGGCTGCCGGGGTGGGAGCCAGGGTCGTTCAGATGACGCCGGAGCAGCATGACCGGGCGGTGGCCGCTGTCAGCCATGTTCCCCACCTGGTGGCGGCGGCCCTGGTGAACACCCTGGTGGAGATGCCAGGGGGAGAGGATTTTCTCCCCCTGGGTGCCGGGGGATTCCGGGACACTACCCGCGTGGCGGCAGGTAATCCGTTGATGTGGCGGGACATATTTCTCTCCAACCGGGGAGCTGTGATTGAGGTTCTGGCCTGTTTCCGGCGGGAACTGGAACGCCTGGAAAGGGCCATCAGCGACCGCCGGGAAGAAGAGATCCTTGCCCTTTTAGAGCAGGCCAGCCGGGTGCGTAAAAAAATACCCGCCCGTATGCGGGGTTATCTGGGGTCCATGTTCGAAATAGTGGTGGGCGTTCCCGACCGGCCGGGAATGATTGCCGGGATAGCCGGTCTGCTGGGGGAAGCGGGTATTAACATCAGCGATATCGAGATCCTCCGGGTACGGGAGGGAGAAGGCGGTTCCATCCGCCTGGCCTTTGCCACCGCCGCCGGGCAGGAGGAAGCGGTGCGCATCTTAAGACAGGCCGGCTACCAGGTGGTTAAGCGCTAACAACAGGACATTTCTACCTTCCAGCCCGCTGCTTTTATTTATAGAATCATTTTTCCGGACATTGTTGACCTGCGGGTGCGTGTAAGCGCAGCAGGGGCTATGCACACAGAAAGGCAGGCGAAATATGAATCTGGAAATAACCCCACCCCGGGCGTTGCGGGGGAGCACCACAGTTCCCGGGGATAAGTCCATTTCCCACCGGGCGGCCATGCTGGGCGCCCTGGCCGAAGGTGAAACCTTAATTGAAAATTTTCTTATGGGGGCCGACTGCCTGGCCACAATAAAATGCCTGGCTGAAATGGGAGTATCCTTTACCGGGCCCGATGAGAAAGGACGGCTTACCGTGCACGGGCGCGGCCCGTCAGCCTTAAAGGAGCCGGGAGACGTGCTGGATGCGGGTAATTCCGGCACAACCATGCGCCTTCTCCTGGGCATACTGGCCGGGCTGCCCTTTTTCTCCGTTATTACCGGAGATGCTTCCCTGCGCCGCCGGCCCATGAAGCGGGTTACCGCTCCCCTGTCCCGGATGGGTGCCCGTATCTGGGGCCGCCGGGAGGCCAGCCTGGCTCCCCTGGCCGTTCAGGGGGGCGCACTGGAAGGCTGCAGTTTTTCCCTTCCCGTGGCCAGTGCCCAGGTGAAGTCGGCTCTCCTTCTGGCCGGCCTGCTGGCCAGGGGCGAGACGCGGGTTGTTGAACCGGTTCCGTCCCGGGATCACACGGAGCGCATGCTGCAGTTTTTCGGTGCGGAGGTAATTAAAGAGGGAACAGCCGTCACCATTAAAGGCGGCCAGGTTCTAACCGGGCGCCGGATTATGGTTCCAGGGGATATTTCCTCCGCGGCCTTTCTTATGGTGGCCGCGGCGGTAGTGCCCGGTTCCGATGTAACCATCCGGGGAGTGGGACTCAATCCCACCCGGGATGGGATAGTGGATGTGTTGAGGGCTATGGGCGCCGACCTGGAAATTACCAACCGTTACCGGCTTGCCAATGAACCGGTGGGCGATATCCGGGTTCGTCATTCCCGGCTCAGGGGGGTAACTGTTGGTGGGGATATGATCCCCCGCCTCATCGATGAGATTCCCGTACTGGCTGTGGCTGGCGCCCTGGCGGAAGGAGAACTGGTGGTAAGGGATGCCGCGGAGCTGAAGGTGAAAGAAAGCAACCGCATCGATACCGTGGTGCAGGAGTTGAGGAAGTTTGGTGTGGAGGCAGAGGCGCTGCCCGACGGCCTGCGGGTACGGGGTGGCCGCCCCCTTACCGGAGCTTCATGTGCCAGCCATGGAGATCACCGCATAGCCATGGCTATGGCTGTAGCCGGGCTGGCCGCCCGGGGCAAAACGGTAATTCAGGACGCAGGGTGTATTGATGTTTCTTTTCCCGGATTCACCGGTATTTTGGGCTCCCTGCGGGTAGAATAATACCGGGAGAGTTTTTCCCGGTTTATTTTTTTCTTTGTTATCTCTTGAAGGAAATATCAGTGCAGTGTCGAAATTAAAGAGGGTATTTGTGTTACTATAATAGGGAGATGGGCATGGTTAGCAGGCAGTCTATTGCCATCGACGGTCCGGCCGGGGCGGGTAAGAGTACGGTGGCCCGGGAGCTGGCCCGGAGGTTGGGCTGGCTGTACATTGATACAGGAGCCATGTACCGGGCCATAACCCTGAAAGCCCTGCGCCGGGGGTTGAACCTTAAAGATGAAAAATCATTGGAAGCACTGGCCAGGGAAAGCCGGATTGAAATGACCACCGACCCGGGTTATGCAACGCGGATCTACCTGGATGGGGAAGATGTCACCCGGGCCATCCGGGAGCCGGAAGTATCCCGCCACGTATCCCTGGTAGCCAGGTTGCCCGGGGTACGGGAAGTTATGGTCCACCGCCAGCGGGAAATGGCTGAAAGCAAAAACGTGATTATGGATGGCCGGGACGTGGGTACGGTGGTTCTTCCGGACGCCGGGTTGAAAATTTTCCTTACTGCCTCGCCGGAAGCGCGGGCCAGGCGCCGGCAGCAGGATTTGCAGGCCCAGGGGCACCACGTTCCCCTGGACCTGCTTATCCGGGAAATCGCGGAACGGGACAGGCTGGATAGCAGCCGCCCGGTAGCACCGCTCATGCCTGCACCCGATGCCTGGGTTATTGATAGTTCAAATTTGAGCGTCGAGCAGGTAGTGGAGATGATAACTGCCCGGGTTCGGGGGAGGTTTTCCTGATGTTCTATCGCGTAGCCCGGGCCATCTGCCGGATAGTTCTTGCCCTTGTCCGCCGGTGGGAAGTGGTGGGAGCGCATCATCTCCCTCCTTCCGGGGGAGTGCTGGTGGTCAGCAACCACGTCAGCTACTGGGACCCCGTGGTGGTGGGATGTGCGCTGGACCGCCAGGTACATTTTATAGCCAAGGCCGAGTTATTCAATATACCCCTTCTCGGCCCGGTGATTAGAGCCCTGGGCGCTTTTCCGGTACGCCGCGGTGGTGGCGACAGGCAGGCTATCCGGCGGGCATTGGAGTTGCTAAGGCAGGGCCGGGTGGTGGGTATTTTTCCGGAGGGAACCAGGAGCAAAAGCGGTGAGCTCCTCGAACCACATATGGGGGCTGCCATGCTGGCCTTGCGGGCAAAAGTACCGGTACTGCCGGTAGCAGTGATTAATACCCGCGGCCTTTTCGGCAGGGTCAGGGTAAATATAGGCAAGCCGCTGGTATTTGAGTACAGCTCAGGCGGCCGGCCTGATTACCTGGCAGTCAGCCGGAAACTGATGCATGAGATTGCCAGGTTAATGAACAGCGGGAAGTAAGTCGGTGATTTTTCAATGCAAGTGCGGCGGTCGGCGGAAGCAGGTTTTTGTTTTGGTGTAAAAAGGGCTTTAAAGCTGGCTATGGCTACGGCCAGGGAGCGGGACGGGCCGGTCTACTGCCTCGGTCCACTGATTCATAACCCCCAGGTAATGAATAAACTGGCGGCGGCGGGGATACAGGAGATAAGCAGGGTGGAGGAAGCCCGTCCCGGAGGGAAACTGATTATCCGCTCCCATGGCGTAGGCCCCGGCATTCTGGCCGCTGCCAGGAAACGCGATTTGAAGGTAGTGGATGCGACGTGCCCCTTTGTGGGCAGGGCACAGAAGCTGGCCCACTCTGAAGCTGCCAGCGGTACGCTGGTGGTGGTGGTGGGTGATAAGAACCATCCCGAGGTTCAGGGTATTGTGGACTGGACCGGTGGGCGGGCGGTAGTGGTGGAAGGGCCCCGGGAGGCCGGGAAGTTGCCGGCGATGGCCTGCATGGCCGTGCTGGCCCAGACCACCCAGCCGCTGGCCAACTTCCAGGCAGTGGTGGATGTCCTGCTGCAAAAAGCGGGACAATTAAAAGTATACAATACCATCTGTCATACCACCGGGGCCAGGCAACGGGCTACCCTGGAACTGGCCCGGGAGGTGGATGTAATGGTGGTGGTTGGTGGTGCATCCAGCGCCAATACCCGCAAGCTGGCCGCCCTGTGCCGCCAGGCGGGTGTACCAACCTATCAGGTGGAAACCGCCCGGGAACTGGACCCCTCCTGGTTTAAAGGGGTGAAGGTGGCGGGATTGACAGCGGGGGCATCCACACCTGACTGGATTATAGAGGAGGTAGAACGACGGATGAAGGAGTTGGGCGAGATGGTAGCTGTGGAGGAAAACATTAAAGACACCAGTGTCGCTGGGGAGAAAGACCAGGTGGTATCCCCGGGCGGAGCCACCGGGGAAACCGCCGGGGAAGCTTCTCCTGCCGCCCAGGACACCACTGCCAGCGCCGCCGCCCGGGAAGCTGTGCAGGGTATACCCGCTGCCGACAGTACAACCGGTGAAACACCCGGTGCCGGGGAGAGTGCCGCGGAGACAGCCAGCGGCGAGGAAGGGATGAAAGAAGCCGTAGAGGTCAGGTCATTGCGGCCTGGGCAAATTGTGAAGGGCGTGGTGGTTCAGGTAGGTGCCGATGAAGTGCTGGTGGATGTCGGCGCCAAGTCGGAAGGCATAATTCCCCTGAGGGAATTGTCCTGCTATAATGTAAGTTCCCCCGCGGATGTGGTAAAAGTCGGGGATGAAATAGAAGTTGCCGTAATTAAAGCCGAAGATAATGAGGGGCGGCCTATCCTCTCCAAGGAACGGGCCGATGCGGAGAGAGCCTGGGTGAAGTTAAATGAGCACCTGGAAAACGGTGAGCCCGTCGAAGGCATCGTGCGGGAAGTGGTTAAAGGCGGTCTTCTGGTGGATGTGGGCTTGAGGGCCTTCCTGCCGGCCTCTCTGGTGGAAAGGGGTTACGTAGAAGACCTCAGCAAATATGTAGGGGAAAAGATCAGAGCCAAGGTAATCGAGTTAAACCGCAGCAGGCGGAAAGTTATCCTCTCCCGTAAGGCTGTGCTGGAAGAGGAAGCGGTGCGCAGGCGCCGGGAGTTGCTGGAAAGCCTGCAGGAAGGCCAGGTTGTGCGGGGCGTGGTTCGCCGGCTGACCAATTTTGGTGCCTTCGTGGACATTGGCGGCGTGGATGGGCTGCTGCATATATCGGAAATGGCCTGGTACCGGGTTAACCACCCCTCAGAAGTGGTGAATGTAGGCGACGAAGTGGACGTAATGGTGCTGCGGGTGGACCGGGAGAATGAAAAAGTTTCCCTGGGCTTAAAACAGGTGTTGCCCAACCCCTGGGATAATGTGGAGGAAAAATATCCCGTGGGCAGCATCGTGAAGGCCAAAGTGGTCAGGCTTGCACCGTTTGGGGCTTTTGTCCGGCTGGAGCCGGGAGTGGAAGGGCTGGTGCATATATCTCACCTGGCGGACCGGCATGTTGCCACTCCCGATGAAGTGGTTCAGGAAGGAGAAGAAGTTGAAGTTAAGGTGCTTAATGTGGATCGTGCTGAAAAACGAATCCGCCTTTCCATCCGGGAAGTCAACCGGGATCGGGAAAGGGGGAGCCGGCGTGCCAAAGAGCCGGGCTACCAGCACAGCAGTGACGGTGCCAGCGTTACTATAGGGGAAGTGGTGGGAGATCTTTTTGAAAAATAAGCTTATTTCCGGTGGTAAAGCATAGTGGCGTGCAAAGCGCCACTTTTTTTGTGCATATTTATACCTGGCCGGGGCACGCTAAAAAAAGCTTAAATAAAGAGGAGGATGGCAGATGACGGGCTTTCCTGTGGGTATCACGGCACTGATAGTTATCTCCCTCTTGATCTTTTTTGGCCTGGCCCACCGGGCCCTGGATCGCATGCGCCTGACTGACCGGGGTGCCCTGGCCGTAATTGTGGCCATGATTGTGGGCAGTTTCATTTCCCTGCCCATTCCCGGCGGCCGTTACCCGGTTTCCATAAACGTCGGCGGCGGCCTGTTCCCGCTGGGTTTGTCTATTTACCTGCTCTCCCGGGCGGGGACTGCTGCGGAGCGTATCCGTGCCCTGGTGGGGGCAGGGATAACTGCTGTGGTGGTCTATGCCGTGGGCTCCCTGGTAATGAGGGGTCTGCCCGAACCCGGAGGAAGGTATGAAATTCTGGATGCCCTGTGGCTTTATCCTCTGGTTGCCGGGCTGGTGGGTTACCTTGCCGGGCGTTCAAGACGGGCTGCCTTTGTTTCCGCCACGCTGGGGTTGCTGGTTCTGGATGTGGGTTACTATTTCTGGCTGGTCAGTCGCGGTGCCCCGGCAGGCCGGGTGGCTATTGGCGGCGCTGGCGCCTTCGATGCCATTGTGCTGGCCGGGATCCTGGCCGTGCTCCTGGCCGAAGTGGTAGGCGAGGTGAGAGAGCGCCTGCAGGGAGGACCGGTATCGAAAGGACGGCCGGAAGCCTTGCTCAGGGCTTTGCGCAAACCGGAAATGGCTACCGTGGGGAATGGCGGGAACAGGATCGACAGGGAAAGTCCTGAGAATGACGAGGGGGGAACTTTAAAGTGACCGGGGCAAAAAGCAGGATTATTTGGGGAATCGGCCTGCTCCTGGTGGGAATATCCCTGCTCCTGGGGTTATCCGTTTCACGGCTTACCCGGCCGGTATGGTCGGTAACCACCTTCTTTAAAGAGGCAGAAAACGACCACCAGGCCGGCGTTGTCTATACTGTAAAGGACGAGCAGGGACGCGTGATCAGCCAGGCTTCCCGGCGGGTTACGGTGGGAGACGAAATTTTTACTGCTGAAGGCCGGCATTACCGGGTTACCGGGGTAAAGGGTAACACCGCTTACGCCCGTTATCTGGGAATGGACAGGGACCTGCTGGCCTATAATGAGTATTACAGTCACCTGGGCGTTCCCGCTGTCCGGATGATGGCCCGCAGTACCCGGCCGGTAGGTATTTACCACACCCACAGCGATGAATCCTATGTGCCCACAGACGGTTCGGAATCCATTCCCTTTAAGGGAGGCATTTACCAGGTGGGGGAAGCCCTGGTAAACCGCTTAAAGAACAGCGGTGTAAGGGTGGATTATGACAGGACCCCCCATGACCCCCATGACGATAACGCCTATTACCGTTCCCGGAGAACGGCTGTAAAATTGATGCAGAATAACCCCATTGCCATTTTTGACGTGCACAGGGACGGCGTTTCCGATCCCGGCTATTACCAGCGTTATATTTCCAATGAGGATGTAGCCCAGACACGGCTGGTGGTGGGGCGGGAAAACCCGCGGATGCAGGCCAACCTTGATTTTGCCAAGAGGTTGATGTCCTACGCCAACAGCCTGCATAAACCGGTGGTTAAAGAAATATTTACCGCAAAGGGCAATTATAACCAGGACCTGATGCCTACCGCCCTGCTCATCGAAGCGGGCACCCACACCAACACGAAGGGAGAGGCCGAGCGAGGCATCGCTCTTCTGGCCGATGCTGTGCCGGTTGTCCTGGGCCTCACCGGACCAGCCCCCGGGGGAGCACCCAAACCGGTTACCGACCGTACGGCGGGAACGCCCGGCAGCTGGAAGGCTCTGGGCTGGATCATTGCCCTGACCCTGCTGGGTGGAGGTGCGTTCCTGCTCATCAGTGCCGGAAGCTGGGACAGGGCCAAAAGCAGGTTAAGCGATTTCTTTGGCCGGGAATTTGCGAGTTTCTTCGCTCCCCGGCGGGCCCGAAAGCCGGACCTGGATACCGCTGAAAAGGCAACCGAAACGCCAGCAGAGGGCCACCGGGATCCGGATGCGGGTGAGGCGGCCAGGGATCATCTGGAACGTATTCGCCAGGACTAGAGGTGGGGAAATTGGAACATTACCTGGGCACCATCATAGCCGGGACAATGGCCGGTACGATAGCCAGGATGGTTATGCTGCACCTGGATTACCGCCAGTATCCCGGCTACCCTCACGGTTATCTTTCTCACCTTTTTCTGGGTTTTATCGCCTCTGCCCTGGGAGCGGTAGCCATTCCGGCTATTTTGAAACCGGATTATACCGCGGTAACTTTCCTGGCGCTGGCCGCCAGTCAGTTCCGGGAAATAAGGGGTATTGAAAGAAAAACCCTGGAACACCTGGATGAAAACGAACTGGTCAAGCGGGGCAGTGATTATATAGAAGGAATAGCCCGTACCTTTGAAGCCCGTAATTACCTGTCCATGGGCTGTGCCCTTTTGACCAGCATTGCCTATGAACTGGGGAGATTTCCGGCGGCCGTTCTTATTGCCTTGCTTTCCATAATCTTTGTGCGCACATTTATGGCCGGAGAGACAGTGGGGGATATCTGTGAAGTCGTGCCGGCACGAATATGGTTTGACAATTCCATCCTGATGGTGGAAAACATCGGTTTTATCAATGTCGGCTTGAAGGAGATACGGGAGAAGATCCTGGCCGAGGGGCTGGCAGTTCTAATTATACCCAGGAATTCCGATGCCCGGGCCACCATTCACGATCTGGGGCAGCGTCAGGCCATAGCGCATACAGTTACGGTGCTTCTGGGAACCAGGAAAGACGTGGATATTCCAGAGTTCACCCCCCTTGCCCGTATTGATCCCGATAGCGGGGTGGTGGGGCTTTATACGGTACCCGTGGAAAGGGATCAGGATGCGTTAATCCTGGCGGTAAAGCGTACTCCCGTGCTGGAAAGCGCCCGCTCCAGGCCATTGAAAACTGAGGCGGGACGCATGGCCGCCAGGTAAACCGGCATGGATGGTGGTGTTATGGAAAACCGCATAATGGCTGTGGTAACCTTGAATATGGATATTGTGGCCGGGGGAGCGCCCATTTTTTTTGCCCGCAACCAGGAGGAGCAGGTGAAAATGGCCCGTTACCTGGCCCGTACCCTGGACGCCATGGTGCATGACCTGGAAAACGGCGTGTATATCATTGTGAAGCACGA
>Ga0224486_100151_pt1 | contig 31720 bp, 32 predicted proteins | sample TexhydDE_CT_test_FD_172013 | JGI IMG/M metagenome (GOLD analysis project Ga0224486, IMG submission 172013) | Fracking water microbial communities from deep shales in Oklahoma, United States - hydraulically fractured wells DE_CT_test ... | reverse complement strand
ATCGATAACTTCAAGGCCTTTAATGATAAATACGGGTTCGAAAAGGGCGATCAAGCAATCCGCCTGCTGGCAGACATTATTACCCAAGTTGTAACCCGGCATGGAGCTCCCGGGGATTTTACGGGCCATATCGGCGGGGATGACTTTGTAATTATTACCGTTCCCGGCCGGGCGGACGCCGTCTGCCAGGAGATAATCGCCAACTTTGACCGGCACACCCCTTATCTTTATGACCCTGCCGACCGCTCCCAGGGCTGTATCTGCTCCTACGACCGCCAGGGAAAAAAGCAGTGTTTCCCCCTCATGACCGTCTCCCTGGCCCTGGTGGACAGCCGCCAGCGCACTTTTAAAAATCACCTGGAAATGGCGGCGGTGGCGGCCGAACTTAAACAATATGCCAAACTTCAGCCGGGCAGCATCTACGTGCGCGACCGCCGCTCCACCGGGCCAGGGTCCTGGGCTGTACCACATCAAATTGTTTTATTTTAGAAAATCAATAGTCAAAGCTTCGCCCTGATGGCCGGGAAGTTTAGCCAGGCGAATCTCCAGGATGCCGCGCTGGTAGGTAGCCCGGGCGCTTTTAATATTTACTGCTGCCGGCAGGGTAAGGGAGCGGTAACGGCAACCCGATAGCCAGCCGTCTTAATTTCCTGCATGCTGGTCAAGATGGTCCAGTAAAATTAAAGCGGGGTCCCCATTCTGAAGCCGGACCCCGCCGCTAATATTTTTTATGCAACTTTTTTGCCCTCGCTTACCTCAAAATTGGCCCGAACCTGCTTCCGGCCTTTAAGTTCAGCGATTTTGCGTCCCACCTGCTCCTGCAGCTGCCGCAGCTCCCGCGGATCTTCAACTGTCTTTTCCAAGAGCCAGTAACATTCTTGAAGCATGGTAACCAATTTTTGCCGCAACATTTGTCTTACCTCCCTGGGATTTTTCTTTTGCAATTGGAATTATAACTCTCCCAGGTTAAAAACAAATGAAGCTGAGATTATATCTCAATTAAATTAAATAAGGGTGTCCCCTGCCCGCCTTCATCGGCGATACTTTACCCTGGCGGCCCGGCGCGAGCGCCGCATGAAGTAATAAGCCAGGAGCAGGATGGGAGGGGTGGTAAGCTGGGTCAGGGTAAAGAAGCCCAGGCCCCAGTGGGGAACAATATAACCCCACACGTCCAGAGGGTTGTCCCGCACTGTTTCCTCAATAACAGCCCGCAAAACCTGGTGATAAAAAATAAAGGACCAAAACTGGTAGCCGTGGGGGGGATTTTTGCTCTGGACGTAAAAATAACGGGCCAGCAGAAGGAGGCCGATGGCCGAACCGATGACCTGGGCCGGCCAGCGGCCGAACCAGAAATCCGTGGGCCGGCCTAGAACCTCCTGGTTAAAGATGTTGGCGATACGCACCAGGAAATAGCCAAAGGCCAGGCCCGGCACCACCAGGTCCGCCAGCTGGTTGGCATCGGCTCTTTTCCAGCGGGCATAAAGCCAGCCACCCAGGAAGCCCCCCAGGAGGCCGCCGTGCCAGGAAAGGCCCCCTTCATAGATTTTAAGTATCTGGAGGCGGTCTGTTATAAACCATGTCGGATAATTGGCCAGGACGAACATCAACCGCGCCCCGATAACGCCGGCGATAATGACAATAATGGCCAGGTTGAGGAGGAAGTCTTCCTCCAGTCCCCTTTTCATGCCCTCCCGGTACAGGTACCAGGAACCCACCAGAAAAGAGATGGCCATAAAGATGCCATACCAGCGCACCGCTACAGGTCCCAGGTGAAAAGCGATGGGGTTGAGATCTACTAACAATTTCATTCCTCCAGAGTTAAAAAATGGTATTCGTTCTATCTGTAGTATAACCGCCGTTTTTCCCTTACGCAACCGCTAAATAATGATGTCGCTTTTTTTGTCGTTCCGCACGGCCACCCGGCCGCCCTTAATAACACATACCTTTTCAGCCTGCCCGATGATGGCCTCCGCCGGGCTGGTAGCATCCAGGAGGACCAGGTCCGCCCGGTCACCGGCTTTAACACCATAATCTTTAAGGCCAATGGCGGCAGCGGCGTTATAAGTTCCCATTTTCAGTACGTTTTTGAGCTCCAGGGGCGTTCCCATTTGCAGTACCTGGGCGGTAATCAGGGCCTCCTCCAGCATATTGGCGTTACCAAAGGGGCGGAAGGCATCGCGGATATTACCGGAAGCATAGGCTACATTTACTCCCGCCGCCTGGAGTTCCCTGACCCTGGTAACCCCGCGCCGCACCAGGCCCTTATCCCGGCGGCCCATGAGGTAGAGATCGCATGACGGTAAAGTAATAACGCTGATGCCAGCCTCTTTCACGGCGGCAATGGTCCGGATAGCCTTGTCTTCGTCCACAGCCGCCAAACCACAGCAGTGACCGGCCACCACCCGGCCCTGGAAGCCGTTCTGGATGGTTTTAGCCGCTATATACTCCAAGGAAGCAACCGAAGGGGCATCCGTCTCATCTACGTGAAAATCAATTAAGACATTATATCGTCCTGCAAGATCAAAGATATAGTCTACCCATTCCTGCATCCTTTCCGCCAGGTGGGGGGCACCGCCCAGGCCGTCTACCCCCAGGCGCAGGGCTTCTTCCAGGAGTTCCTTCAAAGGCGGCGTCGGTGCCGGTTCCAGCTCACCGGCCATGGCAAATACTTGCAGGTCAACTCTCCCGGCAAATTCTTCCTTGAGTTCCAGAACCGCTTCCACCCCCCGCAGGCCCAGGGCTTCGCTGACGGTAATATGAGTGCGCATGGTGGCCGTCCCATGGCGCAGGGCCATTTTAAGCACCCGGCGGCCGCGGTCGATAAAATCATTTTTATCCATCTTGCGGCTGCGCCGCTGGAAATCTTCAATGGCTTCGGCCAGGGAACCTGCGCCTTCCTGGGACGCCGTCAGTGCCCTGTCAAGGTGGGTATGGGCATCGACAAAGGCCGGAATCAGGAGTCTCCCTGCCGCATCTACCATTTGCCGGGCCGAACCGGCCACTCCTCCCCCGGCGGCAACAATGTACCCGTCTTTAATGGCTACATCCACAGTTCCCGGCTCATCCATGAGCCGCGCGCGTCTGATTAACAAATCATTCAATTTTTATCTTCCTTCCTGATAATTACATTGGTTTATATTTAACCCAATCTTAATCCTACCACAGGAAAATTTAACGGTCAATGGACAAGGATTCTCTTGCTTCATGCCGAATATTGCTAGATATTCTGGTAAACCATGGTCAGGTATGGAGAAAGGTGGTATGTTTATTTGGATCTTAATGTCGTCCTGGGCTTAATTATTGGTTTCGGCTCCCTGATTGCCGCCTTCATCCTGGAAGGAGGCGAGCCTGGCGCCCTCCTGGCCGTGACGGCAGCCATGATCGTTTTCGGCGGCACTATCGGTGCCACTATGATCGGCTTCAGCCGGGAAGAAATCCTTAACGTCCCGCGTTTGCTAAAAATAGCCTTCCGGGAAAAGCCCTTTGACTTGAACCAGACTATTGAAACCATCGTTAATTACGCCATTTTGGCCCGCAGGGAAGGTTTTGTCCGGCTGGAAAAGGAACTGGACACCCTCCATGACGCTTTCCTGAGGTCCGCCCTGCAGCTGGTGGTGGACGGCACCGACCCCGAACAGACCCGCAATGTCCTGGAACAGTATATTTACGCCGCAGAAGCGCGGCACGCCACCGGCATCAGCATTTTTGAAGCTGCCGGCGGCTATGCCCCCACCATGGGCATCATCGGTACCGTCATGGGCCTGGTCCACGTCCTCAGCAACATCAGCTCTCCGGATAAGCTGGGGCCTTCCATAGCCATGGCCTTTATCGCCACCCTCTACGGCGTCTCTTCCGCCAACCTCCTGTGGCTGCCCATTGCCGCCAAGCTCAAGAATAAAGCTAACAAGGAGCGCATTTACCAGGAAATGATCCTGGAGGGGGTACTCGCCCTCCAGGCCGGCAGGAACCCCACCCTGATCCGCAGTACCCTGATGGCTTTCCTGTCTCCCGATAAACAGCGGGCCGTCCTGGACGAGGCGGCAGCAAAGGGGGTGGCCGCCGGTGCCCAGGCGCCAGGCCGAAAAGGTTAGTCATGATAATAAAGAGCGCTGGCTTTTAACCTATTCCGACTTGATTACCCTGCTTATGATCTTCTTCGTGGTAATGTACTCCATCAGCACCATCAACGCGCAAAAAATGGCTGCCCTGGCCAGTTCCCTGGCCCAGGCATTTATAGGGTCACCGGCGCCGGACCTGTTTGATGCCGGGGGCCTGCCCTCCCTGGTTCCCGGGGTAGCCCCGGCGCCGGGCGGCCAGGGTACGGAAGGGCAGAGCACTGAAGGAGCAGAACTCGCCAGGATCAAGGTTGAACTCCAGCAGTACATCCAGCAGGAAGGCCTCCAGGACCAGGTCACCCTCAAAAACGAGGAGAGGGGGCTGGTGGTCAGCATGGCCGATACTATCCTCTTTCCCAAGGGATCTGCTGAACTAACCCCCGCAGCCCACGCCCTTCTCCAGCGGGTGGGCCAGGCCCTGGCCAAACTCCCCAATTACCTGCGGGTAGAAGGACATACCGACAATTTACCCATCCACACTCCTCTCTTCCCTTCCAACTGGGAGCTGTCGACGGCCCGGGCCACTAATGTCGTTAAAGTTTTGGTGAACGATGCCGGTATTAACCCCGAGCGCCTGTCGGCTACCGGCTACGGTGAATATCGCCCCGTGGTGCCCAATGATACGGAAGCCAATATGGCCCGCAACCGGCGTGTCGATATCGTGGTCCTCAAGGAAGCCTACAACGTCACCGAGCCTCATCATTAAGAGGAGATAAGCGGGAAAGGGTTTTACTAGGAAGTGGCCCGGCCGGCTGGATTATAATCTAAAAAAGCGCCGGTGTCAGTCCCGGCGCTCAGTTTTAGGCCCTGGCCCGCTTGTCCTCGCGGCCCAGGTTGGGGTAAAAGAGGGTCCGCTTTTCCCAGGTCCGCAGGATGACCTGGTCGTCATTGCAGACCAGCACATATTGTGGTAAGATGGGCGTCTTGCCCAGCCCGTGGGGGGCGTTGATTATATAGGTAGGTACGGCCAGGCCGGAGGTATAACCGCGCAGCTGCTCCATTATTTCCACGCCTTCCTCAATGGAAGTGATAAAGTGAGTCGTCCCTTTAACCGGCTTGGCGTGGAAGATATAATAGGGCCGTACCCGGATTTTCAACAGTTCCTGGTTGAGCTTCCTCATAACAAAGGGATGGTTATTGATGCCCTTTAATAAAACCGCCTGGTTTCCCAGGACCACCCCGGCCTGCACCAGGCGGTCGCAGGCAGCTTTCGCCGCCGCCGTAACCTCCCTGGGGTGGTTAAACTGGGTATTGAGGTAAAGAGGCGGGTGCTTGGCCAGTACCCGGCATAATTCCGGCGTGATACGCTGGGGCAAAGTAACCGGCACCCGGGTGCCCAGGCGCTTAATCTCCACATGGGGTATATTATCCAGTTCCGTCAACAGCCAGTCGATTGTGGCGTCACTCAGCATTAAAGCGTCGCCGCCGGTAATCAGGACATCGCGTATTTCTGTATTGCGGCGAATATACTCCAGGGCCTGCTCCAACTCCCGGCGGCTGCGGCTCCGGTCAACTTCACCGATATTGCGGCGCCGCTGGCAGTGGCGGCAGTACATGGCGCACTGGTTAGTGACGTTAATAATCAAGCGGTCGGGATAACGGCGGGTAATGGCCGGTGCCGGTGACGTCAGCTCCTCATCCATGGGATCAAGTACCCCGATGTTGTCCTCCAGCTCGGCGGCGCTGGGTAAGGCCTGCCGCCTGATGGGACAGCCGGCATCTTTGCCCATGAGAGAAAGGTAATAAGGTGAAACGGCCCAGCGGTAGGTACGCTCGACCCGCTTGATGGCTTCCTTTTCCTCTTCAGTTAGGGGAATTAATTCCTCCAGAACGGCAACCGAGGTAATCCGGTGCTGCAATTGCCAGCGCCAATCTTGCCAGTCATCTTCACTGGCACCAAAATAGGCCATAATCCGCTGCCGGTTGGCTTCAATCTCCGCTGCGGCTTCCAAACCGCTGGGAATGGCATCCCTGGCGTCCAGGTAATCAATAATTCGCGCCTTCAACTCAGCTGCCCTTTGCAAGGCAATTTCCCTTTTGGTTTCTCTACTCATCAGCCTCCCTTTGTTGGGATAGACACTCATAAGATTCTACCTCCCTTCCGGTTATAAAGTAAAACCCCGGCCTGAACCGGGGTTTTGGGTGCAAGAAACTAAAGGGGTACGATACCTCTTTCACTTTCCACGCTTACGAAGTTAGCTGCCGGGTTCGGGTCGAAAGCTAACCCTACCCCACACTCAATTATCCAAAATATCCTTTAGGATAAGAGGATTTTAGGGAAGAAGTAATAACTACTGAGTGCGGGGATTCACCCCAAAAGATTGGTTCCCCCGTTCCCTGAAGAGGGATTCAGCGCTCCGTTTATTCAGTTGTTAGAAATAATTTTAACATAAGATACGGTGATTTGTCAAACTTATTTTTTGCCATTTCCTTCCATGCGCCGGCGCCAGCAATAATAGATGGAGCCGGCAGTAATGGCCAGCAGCACCAGGATCAGCAGGGCATCCATCCACCAGGTAGCATACCGGCGGTAAAGCTGCCACCACCCAAGGAGATAATGGGCCCCCTTCCAGCTGGCATACTGCCAGGCCAGGGTCCAGGTAAAGGCGCCCAGGGCTGAATAAAGGGCATAGATGCCGGGATTCATTCCCAGGACCCCTGCTGCCAGGATGGCCGGGGTCCTGATGGGGCCGAACCAGCGGGCCAAGATAATTACCGCCGCTCCATAGCGGCCCAGCCAGTCCCGGGTTGTAGCCAGGCCGTCCGGACCCCAGCCCCGGTGGAGAAAGCGTTCGATTAGGCCTCGCCCCGGCCTGGCCCCCAGCCAGTAACCTATCAAGTTGCCCAGGAGATTGCCGGCGCTGCCAACCGTCACTGCCCCCCAAAAGTTCATCTCCCCGCGCTCGATTAAATAACCGGCGGCCAGGAAGACCGGCTCAAAGGGGATGCCCGGGACCCCCATACCTTCAACGACCAGCAGGCCAAAGAGAGCCATATAGACGTGGACGGCCGTCACTGCCCTGCCCCGCCTGCCGCCCGGTAACGGGCCACCACCGTCCGGGCGCCGTAAACCTGCTGGCCCACCCGGACGGCAAACTCTACATCATCCCTGAAGATAACCAGGTCTACCTGGGAACCCCGTTCGATAAAGGAAACCTTCTGGCCCCGGGTAACGGCCTGGCCGGGAGTGATAAAACATTTGATTTTATTGACAAACTTATCGGCAATCTCCACCATGGCCAGCTGCACGTCACGGCCCCTTAAGAAGATGGTCAATCGTTCATTTACCAGGCGGTAGCGGTGGCTGAAAAGATCTACCGCCCGCCGGAGATAGGTGAGGCGAATATATTCCCACAGGTCGACCATGGGCAAATTCACCCTGGCCTGGGTATGGACCATATTCTCCACCCGGGCATCAATGGGAGCATAGTTAAAGTGGACATCCAGGGGAGACATGTAGATACCAACGATCCAGCCCCTGTCACTAAGGCCCGGAGCTTTCATGATTTCCTCAATGGGAATGGGCCGGCCCAGTTTCTCCGCTACCACCCGGCCATCGCGAAAGGGCTTGATATAGACCACCTTGCCGTCGGCCGGGGCCAGAATGGCCCCTTCCTCTTGCGGCGCCACCCGCACCGGGTCGCGATAAAACCATACCTTACGCAGGTACCAGAAGATGCCGCCGCCGATGACGGCAAGGCACGCCAGGATCTTAAAAAAGGTCACCATTCCGACCACACTTTCTTGATATTATAGGGCATTTTGGGTAAATAATAACCGCAAAAGCCGGCCAGCATCAAGGGCCAGCTCACTTTTACCGGTCGCAGGGGCCTGGGCTTCAAGACCCCATTGCGGTAGGCATTGTCCAGGGCGGCATAAGTGGCCAGAGTACCCTCCCGGAGCCAGAGTTCCTTGACGGTGTCGGCCGGGGTACGGCGGAACAGGTCTTCCGGCACCGGCAGGAGCCGGGTTAAGTCACGGTAAACCGGACGCAGTTCCTCAATGTAACCCTCCCTGGCCGCCTTCAGGCGCAGGCTGTTGTAAACCTCTATATCGCCGGGATAATCTGTACCGGCCTTGAGGACGGCCTGGATACACTCCAGTAAAATCCGGATGCGTTCCAGGTCCCACACCGGGTCGAAAACCCGGATCTCCAGGGTACCCAGGCGTTTGGATTCAATAAGATCCTGAAAACGGTAGCGCCTGTCATCCCGTAAAGGGCCGATGGCAAAAGCCTCTGCCCACCGGTAGGACTGGCCGTAACAGCGGTTGCCGGCAACGGGAGAGTTAATTACCAGCAAGGCCAGGAGAGGCAAAAAGTAGACCAGGTTGCGGTAGGCCCGCTCGCGGTCCGGGAAACCGCTGATATGAACGTGCATGCCGCAGATATTGGTAGGCTCCTCCTGGTCGAAGAGGTGTCCCACCGGGACGATCAGGCCGGAGCAGACGCCCGCCAGCTCCCGGCGACGGCGCTGCAAATCGGCCAGGAGGTCTGGTATTGCCGCAAAGGCCCCCGTAGAAATCTCAATGCCGCTCATGAGGCCGAAACGCAGGTCCTTGCCCCGGGTAAAGTTACAAGCAGTATGGGTATAATAATCGGCCGGGTCCCGCCAGAGGAGGCGGGCCAGGTAGTACAGGGACTGGAGGGTTGGCCGGTCCGGTTCGGTAATAAAGACTTCTTCTTCCAGGCCAAAGAGGATGGAGGCCATTTACAAACCGCCCCCGTCTACACGTAAAAGGCGCCACGGTATCCGGTCCAGGGGTATTTTACCGATGGATGTGGCGGCGGCAAACATCAGGTAATGCTCTCCCGGCGACACCAGGCCCGGTAAAGCTATTTCAATACTGTACTCCCGGTAGGTCACCCGGACAGACCCCGGGTTATAACCGGCCGGCCGGGCCAGCCATCTGACTTGCCTTTCACCGGGGGCCACCTGCAAGATGAAACGCTGGACCTGGCCCTCAGGTTCACCGGGCAACAGGTAGATGCTGGCTGTATAGGTCACTGGAAAGCCGGGCCGGCCCCAGGTATCCAGGCGTACATAGGTAGTTTTACCGGCCTGCAAGAGGTAAGCTGCCTTTAAATCGCCACCATTCTCCAGTTTCCTGGTCAGCTGATCGCCAGCCGGATCTAGTGCTACCCGAGCCGAGTCCGGCCAGTAAGCTGGCTCACCGTCTCCTCCGGCACTGCTATCATCCTGTACCAGCTGCTGGTCTGGTAGGTGAGAGAAAACTTCGTTGGGCCTTTCAAAATTGGCCAGGAAGATCGGCATAACCAGATCCTGAGTTCGATAAGCGGCAATGGCCCTTTTTTTTCGGTCCATGGCTTCCGGCGACAGGGGCAGTTTATACCAGGGCGTGCCCCGGGCGAGGAAATACCCGGGGGGCAACAGGGGTTTGGCTTCCCGCTCCAGGACTGGTAGTATTTGCCAGGTACCGGTATGAATAACAAAGGTATAAAGGCGTGGCCTGAAAGTCGGATCTTCTCCCATAACTTTTCCTGTGGCTGCCAGGGTAAAGGCCCCCGTAGCCCAGTGATCAGGGTGGCTGTCATTGGTATCAGTTACATAAATATCGGTGGGCCGGTAGTCTTTGAGGATTTCTACCAGAGTATTCAATAAAGCCGGAGCAGTATAAGGCTCACCCGGAGCAAAGGCCAGTTTATAGGGTACTGCCGCCTGGCGGGTATAAACGGAGGTATAGGGCCTGTCCTGCCCCCAGTAACCCAGCCAGATGGGGGCCAGGCCGCCGTCGGGATAACCCAGGAATATGACATCATCGGCTTTAACTCCCAGGACCCCCAGGGCAGTGATGGCTTCCTGCTGCCGTACCCGTCCGTATTGCAAAAAGTCACTGGCCCCTGCCAGCAAAGGACCGTTGAACTTTTCCACTCCCCGCCGGAAACCATCGCCGTTGGTCATAATAACTACCTTCACGGCATCCCCCCGATCCCTGGCCTGAGCAATAAGGCCCCCGGCTCCGAGGGTTTCGTCATCAGGGTGGGGCGAAATAACCAAAATCCGGTGGCCTCCGGCCGGGAGTTCCAGATCAGGCATCCGCCGGGCTGCAGCTGCCGCCGCCCGCAGGGTCAGGATATCATAATTCAAGGCTACCGCCAGGAAAAGCAGTAAAAACAGGAGCGCTACCGGACGCGTTTTTATTTTTTTGCGCGTCAGGCGCAAGATATAGCCCAGGATGTCTTTATACATCCCCATACGGGCGATTACGCCCCGGTACAACCCTCGCTTTTCCTCCTTCATGATGTGCGTCATATTGATTAAGGGAATTTTCTTCACCCGCCAGCCCCGGGCGCGGGCTTCGCTGGTGAGCAATACTTCAACCTCAAAACGGCTTTTTTCTGCCCCCACCGCCAGGAACAGCTCTTTGCGGATGGCCCGCTGGCCGGAAAGGTGGGGAGCCACCACCTGGGCCAGGTCTGTAAGCGACCTCCCCCGGCTGAAGATGCCCACCGTCATATCGGCGCTGCCTTCCAGCAATGGAGCAACCAGGGCCTCGACGTGGGCTGCCGTCAGCCCCTCCAGGTCGGCGTCCAGGAATAGCAGGATGTCCTCTCTGGCCGCGCGGGCACCGACGGTCATGGCCGCTCCTTTGCCGCCATTGGTTGCCAGCTCGATGACACGGGCGCCATGGCGGCGGGCAACACTGGCCGTAGCATCTTCCGAACCGTCGCTGACCACGATGATTTCGGTGATGCTGGCTACTTGTTTTAAAGTCTCAATTACTTTACCTACCGTAGCCGCCTCGTTGTAGGCCGGGATAACGGCGCTGGCGCCCCTTTGATAGCGACCTGCAACTGTCACTGTTTTTCTCCCCTGTACCTTTCTGGCTATTTCATAGTTCCTGGTTATTTCGCCACAGCATCAAATTTTTCCTCCCTCTGACAATATTATTGCCCTGGAATTACTCCAGGGCAACATCGGGCAGGTCTTACTAAGCGATTTTTTGTTGTTCTTTCCTCAGATCTTCTCCGGCCTTTAGTTCCCGGTACCAGCGGCCATGATGTTCGCGGGCAAACCTGGCCGCTACCTTACCCGATAGCATGCCGTTGATGGACTCGCGGGAATTGGGGTGACCCAGGGCCAGGTAAATATGGCCCAGGATGACCCCGCCCATGACCAGGGCGCCGGCCGAGTGCAGGGGCAGGGCCCAGGCCACCAGGGCAGGAGCAACGCTGTCCCGCAGGAGCAAGATCCAGCCGGTAGCGGCCATTAAAATAGAGCCGGTGATGGTCAGGAGGGAATTGAGTTTTTCCCCGGCGTTAAATTTGCCCTGCTCCGGGAGCTGCACCTTCAGCCCGAAAAATTCCCGGGGGAAAGCGGCAATAAAGCGGAAGTCGTCCTGGCCCCAGGTAAGGCACTCCTTCAGCCATTGCCATGTACTTCGCGGCGTACCAAAAAGGAGGATAATTACCGTTAGGAAAGTAAAGGGATAGGCCATAACGTGATGAATGCTGCGAAAGAGACGCAACCCTTCGGGTCCTATCAAGCTGGCGTAACCCCGGAAGACCAGGGCTGAACCAGTGAGCAGCAGGACGACAAAGGAGATACCATGGCTCCAGTGACCCAGGCGCTCGGCCAGGTTAAAGCGCTCCACCCTTTCTTCAGTCATTGTTGCCGCCCCCTTTAATATTATTGATCACTAAACCGGCAATTACGGCGCCGGCAGCCAGGCCCATAATGGTCTTCCCGCCCGGGTGGACAATATCCTGCCAGATGCGTACGGCACCGGGTTCTTGGAAATCCGGCGGCAGGACGGAGGTATCCAGGTTCCGCGGCGGTACGTAAAAGATGGAAGTTCCTTTGATCTGGACGGCTTTTTTGGCGGTTATGGCCCGGGATAATTCGCTCCCCTTATCTTCCAGGTCACCAAAAATCCTGGCCGCGGCCATACAGGTGTCCACGCAGGCCGGTTTTTGCCCGTTCTCTACAAAGTCATAGCAAAAATAACACTTCTGGACAATATTCCGTTCCGGGTTAAAGCTCCGGGCGTCATAGGGGCAGGCCGACTGGCAGTAGCGGCAGCCGATACACTCCTGCTCATGAACTACAACAATACCATCGGCACGTTTCCGGGTAGCTCCGGTAGGACAGACCCGGGCACATGGGGGATCGTCGCAGTGCATGCACTGGGTGGTTACCACCCCGCCTTTGACTTTGGGGAAAGTACCCATCTCATAACGGTGGACTTTGGTAAACTGCACCTGGGGTAATAAGTCCCACCTGGCCTGGCAGGCCACGGTGCAGCCGTGGCAGCCTACACAACGCGTGAGGTCTACGAGCATACCAAACTTAGCCATCTAAACTCACCCTGCCTTCCGTACCGTCACCAAAGTTTCGCACTGGGCCGCCGCCCCGGAGACAGGCGCTGTAATAATCGGTATCAAAGCGCTGTCATTGGCGCCTTTGTTATAGGCCAGCTTTCTTAAAGGAACACCGCAGCCAAAGCCATGGGCCAGGAAAACTGCCTCGGGATGGATGCCTTCCGTCACCCGGGCCTTCACTTTAACCTTGCCTACCCGGGAAGTCACTTCGACGAGATCCCCCGTCTTGATGCCCAGCTTGCCGGCCCGGCCGGGATGGATCCAGAGCTCGTTTTCCGGCATGATGGCGTGCAGGTAGGCGTTATTGTCGGTAGAGGTATGGGTGTGCATGGGTACATGGCCCTGGATGAAACGGAACTCGTCTACCCCCGGTTCCACCAGAGGCGGCTCCCAGGCCGGGGTCAGGGTGCTGCCGGCCTTGACAAAGGCCTGGCAGGCCAGCTCAATTTTGCCAGAAGGCGTCTTGAGTTTGGTGTAATCGGGTTTTTGGGCTTCTACTTCGGCTACCCCTACCCGGGCCAGCTGCGCCTGGGTCAGGCCCAGGGGAGCCAGCAGGGCGTCGTTATATTGCTCCAGGGTAAAGTTAAAGTACTCGCTTAAACCAGCGGCTTTAGCCAGGCCGGCGATGATTTCTTCAGCACCTCTGGTATCAAAAAGGGGCTCTACTGCCGGCTGGCGCAACACCACTTTGTTGCCCGCCGTCATCAAGGGGTCGTACCTTTCCAGGTAGGTGGCTTCCGGCAACACATAGTGGGCATAGTAGGCCGTATCGTTCATCTGGATATCGATGGCCACCACAAGTTCCAATTGCTTCAACGCCTCAATAAAGGCCCCGGAATCCGTACTGGAGCGCACCGGGTTCAGGTGCTGGATTACCACTGCTTTGATAGGGTATGGTTTATCTTTTTTGACCCTCTCAGGGAAAACCTGGATCATGCCGTGGGCTTTATTGAGAGGCCATTTCTCGCTGCCGGCCCCATCCCAGCGCGGCCCCGCCGCCGCCGGCGGTTTGGGGCCCATGATACTGGATGGATCACCCAGCTTAATCCTGGACGGGAAGGCCAGGCCGCCTTTGGCACCCAGGTTCCCCAACAGGGCGTTGAGGGCGGCTACGGCCCGGGCCGTCTGGACGCTATTGTAATACTGGGAACCGGTAACGGCATGCCAGCCGGGATCGACGGCTGCTGCCGGTTTGGCGGCTGCTAGTTCCCGGGCGATGCGGCCGATGGTCGCCGCGTCTATTCCCGTGATTTTGGCCGCCCATTCAGGGGTATAAGCGGCCACCCCGGCTTTCAATTCTTCAAAACCAACGGTACGTTCGGCTATAAAGGAAGCATCATACAGATTTTCATTAATGATAACATTAATCAGGGCCAGAATCATGGCCAGATCGGTACCCGGCCTGATGGGGAGCCATTCATCGGCATAGAAGGCAAAATCACTCAACCTCGGGTCTACGGCCACCAGGTGGGCGCCTTCTGCTTTGGCGGCAACTATCTTTTGAATGTCAGGGTTTTTAATACCTCCTGTGAGGTTACGGCCAAAGGCAACGTAGTACCTGACATTGCGGTAGTCAACCCCGGGAACGCCGCCGTACATTTGCTCAAAAGCAACGTTACGGCTGCTGTAACAGGTCGGCCCATGGCCGGTATAATTGGGGGAACCGAAGGCAGCCATGAAATGCTTCTCTAAAGGAGAAATAAGCTCCGGGTGAGCCAGCCAGACCAGGGTCTGGGGGCCGTAACGGCCTTTCAGTTCCTGTAATTTGGCGCCAATTTCCTTAAAAGCCTGCTCCCAGCTGATGGGCTGGAACTTCCCTTCGCCCACCCTCTTCATGGGACCCTTCAGGCGGTCGGGATCATAGAGAGTTTTGATCCCGGCATTGCCCCGGGCACATAAACGGCCGCTGCTCTGGGGGTCACTGGGGTTACCGGTAAGACGCCAAACCCGGTCTTCCCTGACATGAGCCAGGATACCGCATTTAACCCCGCACATTTCGCAAATGGTGGGAACGGTCCGGGAAGTTTCAGGGGCTACTGCCCCTGCCGCCCCCGCCTGCTCCCGGGGAACCAGCATGCCGCCAAAGGTGGCCAGGGCCCCGGCCACCAGGGAGCCTTTCAGGAAGGTTCGCCGGCTTATTCTTTGTTCTAACATGCCCTCACCTCCGAAACTGGATGAATGTTTCCTGTTGGCGCTAACACATATCCCCGCCCTGCCATTTGCCCTCAATGTTACTTTCACAATATATTTTACCAGTCAACATTCCTTTCTCCTGCCCCTCGGGAATGCTCCGGTAAAGCGAAAGGGGAGCTGCAAAAGCTCCCCTTAGGCCAGGAATCATGCGGCCTGGCGGTCTTCTGGTTCATGAATTGTCTAACGGTATCTTCGACGGCCACCAGACCTTTCGATAGGTGCAGGTTTATACCAGGAAACGGAGGAGGAGCTTGCTCCCCAGGTAAGCACCGCCGGCCAGGCCCAAACCGAAAAGCCAGCCGTGGAGGGAAAAGGAAGCGATGCCGTTGAAAAGGGCGCCGATGTTGCACCCCATGGCAATCCTGGCCCCGTAACCCATCAACAGCCCGCCTATTAAGGCAGCTGGCACCAGGGGCCAGCGCCGCGGCCAGTGGAAACGAAATTCCGAACCTGCCAGGGCGGCTAAAAAGGCTCCTCCAATGAGCCCCAGGTCGAGAAGAGTTCGGGGCTCAGCCAAAAACCCCAGGCTCAAGGCCCGGCTGTGGGCCGGCAGGGAAAAATAGTACCATCCCGGCGGCGCCCCGGTAAAAGCCTCCCAGAGCCAGGCGCCCCAGTAGCTGAAGGCGGTGGTAATACCCCAGGGCTGGCCCCCGCGCCAGGTTAAAGCTACATCCAGGACTGCCAGTGCCAGTCCCCCGGTCCAATAAGGCCAGGGATGGGTCCACAGGCGGCGCAGGTGAAAGGGCTGCCGCTGTCTCCCGGCGGCGGTAAAACCCGGAAAGGAACGCCTTTCCAGGAGGTTTAAGCCCAGGTACACCATCACCAGGGCTAGGAGCTGGATAAGAAGGGCCGGCCCCCAGCCCAGCACTTCGGGGAGAAACAGGGTGGGGGAACGGCTGATACTTACCTGCTGCCACCAGCCGAAATCATGGGCTCCCCAGAGGGAGCCGCCGATGAAGGCAGCCAGGACCAGCCATTGCAGCAAGTGCCCTTCGCCCACCCGCATTAAATTGCCGCTGGCACAGCCGCCGGCCAGGACCATCCCCACGCCAAAAAGGAGGCCGCCGGCCACAGTATGCCAGCCTGCCGGGTGAACATCTGCCAGGGTAACCCCTGTCCATGCTACCAGGGCCATCCCCGGGACTGCTGCCATCAAGGCGATGACCACTGCTCGGCTCAAGGATGTGTTGCCAGTAATGAAGGGGTCGCGGAAAGCGGCCACAAAACAAAAGCGGCTGCGCTGGAGGACAAAGCCAAAGCCCAGGCCAAAAAGCCAGGCTTCCCCCAGGCCCGGCCCGCGTCCCTGCAGCCACCAGTAGATAGCGGCAGCGAGCAGGGCTGCACCAAGGGCGTAAGGTTCCTGGGACCTGAGATTGAGCTTAACCTGTTTAGCCAATCGTAACTCCTTTTGCAGCTCTGTTACCATGATACTTACCGCCTTATCCTTCAGGTGGTTTCATATGCTATAATAAAACTGTAACCATCAGGCAGGGAGGGCCGGTCCATGAACCTTAACCACCTGCACGCCTTTTGCACGGTAGCTCAGGTAAAATCCATTTCCGAAGCAGCTCGCATCTTGCACATGTCCCAGTCTTCCCTGAGCTATCAAATCCAGCTCCTAGAAAACGACCTGGAAGTCCAGCTCTTTACCCGCACTACCAAAGGGGTGGAGTTAACGGCCCTGGGGGAAATCGTTTACGAGTACGGCCAGACCTTTCTCCAGCTGGCAGAAAATCTAAAACGCGATCTCAACAACTGGAAGAGCGGCCAGGAACGCCTCATTGTCGGCGCCAGCAGCAGTATTGGCAGCTATGCCCTCCCCTGCACCATTTACAGCTTTAAAGAAAAATATCCCGATGCCAATATCAAGCTGCTGGTCGGCAACCGGGAAGAAACCATCCAGAAATTGCTAGATAGAACCATTGATATCGGTCTCATTGAAGGGCCTGTCGACCAGTCCGGCCTGGCCACCCGGGGGGTAGCTGAAGATGAGCTCCTTTTAATTGTACCTGCCGGCTGGCAGGGCCCGGAACGGGTGACTTTAGAAGAACTCCGCCGCCTGCCCTTAATCCTGCGGGAAGAGGGCTCCGGTACCCGCGGGGTGATTGCCCGCGCCCTGGCCGGGCAGGGTCTAACCATTGCCGACCTGAATGTCGTCCTGGAGTTAAATTCGAACGACGCCATTAAATCGGCCATTACTGCCGGTCACGGGGTCTCCCTCCTCTCCCGCCTGGCCATCCGGCGGGAAATTCATGCCGGCACTTTAAAAGCCCTGCAGGTGGACGGCATTTCCTTTCGCAGCACCTTTAATATTGTTTACCCGGCCGGTAAACCGGCCACTAGTTTGCAAAAGAAGTTCTTTCGTTTCTTGTTAACTAATAAGAAGGCTTTCTGTTAAACCTTTAGCCAGCCCCCATGTATCTCTTCTTCTGCTTCTCTCTACCTTGAACCCGGGCCAGTCAGGTTAACCCTTCTCAATTACAACTTCCCAGATGCCGTTGGCCACCCCCCTGACCTCGACGCGGTACCCCATTTTTTGCACTGTTTCGGCCAGGGACTGGCTGGTGCAACTGTGGTCACTGGTAACAATGAGAATATCGCCCCGGGCCAGCTGCTTGAGCTTGACCTTTGTGCGCACAATCGGTATCGGGCACATTTCCCCGCATGTATCCAGCCGGTAAACAGCCATACCAGTTCCTGCTTCCATAATAGTTTTATAACGTTTTCAGCTTAACATTAAATTTAGCTCTCGACCTACTGAATCCTCCCGCGCGCGGCCGGCCGCCAATATTTCCTAACTTGCCAGCAGGCGAAAAATGCGTTCTGAAACATTGAGAAAGGCCGTAACAATTTCTGGATCATATAAGGTTCCAGCCCCTCGCTGGAGTTCTTCCAGACAACGGCTGACAGTTAGAGCCCGGCGATAGGGTCTATTGGTTGCCATAGCATCAAAGCTATCCACCACTCGTAAAATCCTAGCACCAAGGGGTATGGCCTCGCCTTTCAATCCAGTGGGGTAACCCGAGCCGTCAAAATTCTCGTGATGGGCAAGAATTATGGGGGTGCATTTGGCCAGCAGGGGTACAGAACGAACTATTTCGCCCCCCCAGACCGGGTGTTGTTGAAAAAGCAAACGCTCTTCCTCGTTTAAAGGAAGAGGTTTGTTTAAAAGTTCACGTTCTATCTCTATCTTACCGATATCATGGAGAAAAGCGCTGAGCCTGAGGGTATTTAACTCTTCTGCGGGTAAATTGAGATATTCGCCAACAACTACTGCATACTCTGTAACCCGTTCGGAATGCCCTCGTGTATAGCGATCCTTGGCCTGGATGACACTGAGAAGGGTCTTTAACGTATTGAGCAGGTCCTCACCCGTACTGTTATATGAGGTGCAAAGCTCGTCTAAAACAGAAAAGTAGATCTCCGTCCTGTTCTTACGAACCGATTTGGCCCGGAAGAGGGCATCATCGGCCCGGCGAATAAGCTCTATGGATGTATTAGCATGAATAGGGTAAGTAGCAATGCCCAGAGACAGGGTGATCTTTTGGGCAGGTTGATACTCCTTGCCAAAGAAAGGGTAATTCTCGACTTCTTTACGAATCTGTTCAGCAACAGTAAGTGCCTGCTGGCTGGAGTACCCGGGTAACAGTACAGCAAACTCTTCGCCTCCATAACGTGCAGCTACAGCCTCTGATGGAACTGCATGGCCAATAATCTCACCAATTTTTTTTAAAACCTTGTCCCCCTCAAGGTGTCCCAAAGCGTCGTTGTACGTTTTAAAGTAGTCAATATCAGCAAGAACCAGGGACAGGTTTAAATTTTCCTTTTTAGCCCGGGTAAACAGGTCATCAAAGGTGTGGTAAAAATAACGTTTATTCCATAAGCCTGTCAGGTCGTCCCTGTTTGCCATCTCTGCCAGCTTTTTGATGGTTTCCCTTTCTATATCTAGAAATCCCCCGATCAGCCAGGCGGCCATAAAAATAATTAAGCTGAGGACCAGGTCAGCTTCCAGGGCTTTATTGACCCCTTCAGGAGAATAATGTAACAAATCATTGATAATGAGAGGGATGACACATAAACAAGAAAATATAAGGCCATATTTTTGCCCGTGATGGATAGCCGCATAGATCACCGGTACAAAGTAAAGGACTTTAAAGGAACTACCATGGAAATCTGAAATAAAGACGATAGCTATGGTAAAGACCCAGATAAGAAAGGTAATTAGTAAACTTATGGGGCGTGGTGGTTCGCTTGAGGTAAGAACTATTACATAATCTTTTGTGAGATAAATTATTCCTGCTAAAGCAAACACGCTTAGGATAAAACCGCTTACTGGATAATTTAAATACATTCTTTTGGGAAAATATGTCAATCCAAGGGCACTTAACAAGGATATAGCCATAACAGTCAAAGCACACAGGTAAAAGAATAAGACATATTCAGCTATCTTCCGGCTCCGTTCTTCCTTCCATTTCATGCTAAATCTTCTCCATAAATTTTAGAGAGGTGATAAGATCCACCTCTCTAATTTCCTGATTTTATTTTCTTAAACTTTGTGGCACTTCAGGTTCATACCAACCATAAAAGCAAGCTGAGGCAGCATTTACATAGGCCAAAAAGGTAGCCATAAAAGCAACTGCCGCCAGGAAGACCACTGCCAGGCGCTTCATCCCGGTTTCACCTCCTTCTGCCGGCTTAGGCTGGCAAGATAAATAATGGCACCCTGCCAGACCAGGCCGACAGCCCCGGCCAGGGCCAGGGAGGGCCACCGCCCGCGCATAAAAAGCAGGATTACCGGCACTACTACCGAAATGCCAACAGCTAATCTGTGGAGCTTCCGCCGTAAAACAGGGGAATTTATTGGTTTGACCGGGCTTGTTACCGGGGCCAGCCAGGCGCTGATGGCCAAACTTAAAAGGCCGCTGCCTAAAACTACCCAGGTTATATGCTGCTGCACAAATAAATATCCGCCCAGCCGGCGAGCCAGGAAGCCCATGATACTAAAAGTAACAGCCGTAAAAGATAAACACTTAGCCGGGGAACTTAGATGCATTCCTCCTCCTGGGAGCCTTAACAGGCTGGCTGAAAGTAAAGCAGCCAGGGTTTCCGCCGGGGCCCCCACCAGATAGCCACCCAGGGCGACAGCTATTAACCCGAAGGCTCCTAAAAAGAGCAACTCCAGCCCGTAGGCCAGAACTTCTTCCTGCGTCCTGGTCGTTTTTAACTCCGCAGCCAGATACCGGGCCAGGCTGCCTGCCATCTTATTGATACTCACCCGCGCGCCCAGCCCCTTTACCCGTTCTCCTGTTAAAAATCCTGTTAGAAACTATTGCCACCAGTAAAAGCAGTATTACGTTTGGCCAGCCTGCCACTACACGTAACCAAATATTCCTGTAAATTTCCTCAGGATTTAATCCTATAGAAATAAAAAGTTTAAAAAATAAATTCTCTCCTACAACCACAATAACCAATACTGATAAGCCACTTCTAATAGCCAAAGCTAAATTACATGACGTAACTTTTTTAAAAACCAGGATAATAAACAAAAAATTTATAAGGGTATTAACCCCAAAAGCGATAGGCAACCAGCGTATCAGGTAAAAAAAGACCCCAAAAATCAGACCAGTAGGTAAGATGGAGCGCCAGGGGAGACCATAGCCTGCCGCTGCATACATAACGGCGGCAATGCCGATAGCCTCAGGTATCCCCTGCAACAGCCAGGCTATAAAAGGAATTTTCATTTTTTCTTCACCTGGAGGTATTTATTCGACGTATACCGCAAATTTCCTGCCCACTAACGGTACATTTTTTACCAGCAAATATTTATCATTGTTGTGCATTAATCCAGGCGCAGGCTGCAGCAAAGGTCGCTCAGGTTAGCTTTACAGGTACGGCAGCACTGAGACGTGCCGCTGCCTGGCTGATGCGGCAGCGGTAGGCGTAAACTTCGACCCCGGCATTTGCCGCCTCCCGCAAAGCCCAGGCAAAAAGGGGATCGGTGGCTTCGTTGGGGGCAAAACTCGAGGCATCTTCCCGCTGGATTATAAATACCACCGCTGCCCGGTAACCCCTGGCCCGTAAAGCCATTAACTCTTGCAGGTGGCGGCTGCCGCGGCTGGTGGGGGCATCGGGAAACAGGGCCACCCCTGCACCGGTCACCAAAGTTACTGATTTGACCTCAACATAACAGGGTGGCAGCCCCTCACCATGTGGTCTCGCTTCCTGCTCCTCCCCGCCCACCGATAATAAAAAGTCCAGGCGGCTGGAGCCGGCCCGGACTTCCGCTGTTAGCTGCCGGTAGCCCTGAAAAGCCTCCAGTTCTCCGGCGCGGAAGGCAGCGGCAAAAAGGCGGTTGGGCAGGCGGCTGTCCAGGGAAATAAAGATGCCGTCCCGGCGCAACAGGACCACGTCGTAGAGAGTTTTCCGCTTTTCCCCGGCTTGCGCCGGGGCGAGGTAAAGCTCGGCCCCGGGCAGCAGCAATTCTGCCAGCCGCCCTGGGTCGGCCAGGAAGGCCGTTACCTGTTGCCCGGCCTTTTCCGCTATTACGGTAAAGCGGTTGGGCCGGGCCAGGAAACGGGCTTTACTCATGTTTTCAGGCAACTTGACCATAAAAATCCCTGCCCTCCGGAAGCTATACTGCTCTAGCTCTTACCCTTTGCTCACTACCACCATACCGCACCCAAAAACGTCAAACCCGGTAATGTTAATCAGGTGGCAAAAATAAAAAATGCCGCATCACTCTGCGGCACTTTTCCTTTTCTGGTGGAGCTAAGGGGAGTCGAACCCCTGACCTCTTGAATGCCATTCAAGCGCTCTCCCAACTGAGCTATAGCCCCACGGCACTGTTAATTATACTGGCCCCTGACCTGTTTGTCAAGGGCCAGCTGAATAATCTTTATTCTCCCTTATCCAGGTATAAAACTTCTCCCTTGGTATCATAGCCGATAATCTCGGCAAAGCGGCCCCAGTCGACGACGGTTTTAAACAGGAGTTCGGCATCCTCATCAGACATCCGGCGGGCAAAGCGGCTGATAACTTGAGCCCGCCGCACCTGCCGGCCACGCCTGGAATTAATTAGCTGCAAGACCTCTTTAAAAACCGGTAACTGCCGTAACCGGCCGGCAATTATATCTTTCCGTTCGTTGATGTCAGCATTGAGCAGCTGGGTGCCCAAACCGGTCAGGGTAATATCGCCATTGGTAGTTTCAATAAAGCCCAGCACCTTAGCTGCCTCTATGACCGGTCCGATATCATCCAGTTCCATCGAAAGACTGCTGGCCAGTTTAAAGATATCTTCCCTCCCCCGGACATCCTCCAGCATTTCGAGCAGGCCAATGACCATCCCTATACCTACCTGGGGTAAAGGCCCAGTGTCCACCGTGGCTATGACCCCCTATTGGATACCATCTTCAGGTACCACTATTTTATCATATTATACCAGATCTTAGAACAGGATTCAGCACCTGATCCAAACTTTTATTGCCGGGATTTAGTTAGAAATTAAGTGCATCCAAGGAACAACCTGGGTTTTTCTACCCCGGGCTGCACCAGGCCTTCAGGAGGGGTAGCTTAAGCCTATATTTCCCCCAAAAAAGGAAAACAAGTTTTGGTGAAGAATATATAAGGGATAAATAACTTTATCCTTGTAGTAGAAAGGATGTATTAATGTGCAGATAGAAGACAAGAGCTACCTGGAACGACTTGCTGCACTGGCTGAAAAAAATAATTACATCGAGCCTACTTTATATGAAAAATACAATGTAAAACGGGGCTTGCGCAACAGCGATGGCACCGGCGTGCTGGTAGGGCTTACGGAAATCGGGGAAGTCCACGGTTACATTCTAGATGAAGGCGAAAGGATTCCCGATCAGGGACGGTTGCTCTACCGGGGAATTGACATCTGGGATATTGTCACGAATTTCCAAGCGGAAGGACGCTTTGGTTTTGAAGAAGTTTCTTATCTCCTTCTCTTCGGAGAACTGCCTAACCGTCAGGACCTGGTTAATTTTAGCAATCTCCTGGCAGAAAACCGCAGCCTCCCTGATGGATTTGTTGAAGATATGATTTTAAAAGCCCCTAGTAATGATATTATGAATAAATTAGCGAGGAGCGTTTTAGCATCTTATTCCTATGATAAAAACCCGGATGATTTAAGTATCAAAAACGTCGTCAGGCAGAGTATTGAGCTGATTGCCCGCTTCCCCATCATGGTGGCTTATGGTTACCAGGCTAAAGCCCATTATCATGGAAATCAAAGTTTATATATTCACCTACCGCAAAAAGAGCTGAGCACTGCCGAAAATTTCCTATACATGATCAGGCCTAACAACCAGTACAGCCGTCTGGAAGCCGAATTGCTGGACCTTGCGCTGGTACTCCATGCTGAGCACGGCGGAGGGAACAACTCAACCTTTACCGTCCATGTTGTTTCCTCGACAGGGACAGATATATACTCCGTTATTGCGGCCGCGGTCGGTTCACTAAAGGGGCCTAAGCACGGCGGCGCCAATATTAAAGTTATGGAAATGATGGATGATATAAAGAACAATGTAAAAGACTGGGCCGACGAAGAAGAAGTTAAATATTACCTGACCAAAATTCTCAACAAGGAAGCCTTTGACAAAAAAGGATTAATCTATGGCCTCGGCCATGCCGTTTACACCCTGTCCGATCCCCGGGCTGTATTATTAAAAGCCAAGGCTGCTGAACTCGCTAAAGAGAAAAACATGGAAGATGAATTCGGCCTCTACCTGACCATAGAAAAAGTTGGACCCGAATTATTTGCCTCTAAAAAAGGAAATGAAAAGATTATCGCTCCCAATGTGGACTTCTACTCGGGTTTTGTGTACAAGATGTTAAATATTCCCGTGGAGCTTTATACCCCAATTTTTGCCATAGCCAGGATCTCCGGCTGGTGTGCCCACCTGCTGGAAGAACTGGTAAGTGGAGGCAGGATTATCAGACCGGCCTACAAAAATGTGATTGGTAAAAGAAAGTATATTCCCCTGGAGCAAAGGTAAATTTCCCTGGCTAGCAGCTAAATAGCCGAGGCTTTGTAAAGTTAAAAGGGGGCGGTTACCCGTCCCCTTGTTTCTTCTTAGAACAAAAGCGAGTATATTTTATCCGTAACCCGGGCGAAGGCTTCATCCTTCATGTTACGCGGGCGAGGCAGGTCTATACGGACATCGGCCAGTATCCGGGCCGGCCTTTTGGACAGCACAATCACCCGGTCGGCCATGAAGACAGCTTCCTCAATGCCATGGGTCACCATGAGGACCGACTTTACGGGAAGCGTTACATCCAGCCACAGGTCTAAAAGCTCCTCCCGCAGGTTCTGGGCCGTAAAGGCATCCAGGGCGGAAAAGGGTTCATCCATGCAGAGGAGTTCCGGTTCCATGGTCAGGGCCCGGGCAATTCCCACCCTCTGTTTCATGCCGCCGGAAAGCTCCCGCGGGTAAGCATCTTCAAAACCATCCAGGCCTACCTTGTCAATATATTTGCTGGCAATGGCCTCCCTTTCCGGCCGGGGTATACCTTTCGCTTCCAGGCCCAGGGTTACGTTGCCCATGACCGTCAGCCAGGGCAGCAGGGCAAAGGACTGGAAGACCATGGCCATCTTGTCCATGACGCCGTTAACTTCCTGGCCGCGGTAAAAAATCTGTCCCCGGGAGGGCCGATCCAGCCCAACAATCATCCTCAGCAGGGTGCTCTTACCGGAACCTGAAGGGCCCACCAGGCAAACAAATTCACCTTTATTTATGGTAAAAGAAATATCATCGAGGACCGTCAGGGAACGGTTGACATCGGTATAGGTTTTAAAAACATGACTGACTTCAAGCAGCAGTGCCATGGACACCACCCCTTCAGGTTTCTACTTTAAACCGCCGGGCAGCTGCTTCATAAAGACGCCGCCAAAAGAAGCGGTTCATGAAGACGATAGTCACCATCATGATTATTAGGGTGGACCAGATTACCTGGAAGCTGCCGCTGCTATAAGTAGCCGTATCCAGCAAGGAGCCAATACCAAAGGCCGTATAGGTCTGGCCGGCATAGACCACATATTCGGCAACAATCAGGGCATTCCAGCCACCGCCCCAGGCGGTAATACTGCCGGTGATCAAGGACGGTACCATGGCCGGCAGGACTACCCGGCGCAGGTAGCCAAAACCTTTAAGGCCAAAGGCTGCCGCGACTTCCCTTAAATCTCTGGGAATGCTTTTCACCCCGGCAATGAGGTTAAAGAGCAGGTACCACTGCATACCTGTCAGTACCAGCAGTACAGCCGCCAGGTTCATGCCCCCCGTCAGGCTTACGAGCAGGAAAACAATAATGGGGAATAAAGCCGTTGCCGGCACGGAAGCCAGAATTTCAAACACAGGTGTCATGATTTCGTAGGCCCGTTCGTTGTGCCCGATCCAGATGGCCACCGGTACCGTCCAGATGAGGGACAGCAGGTATGCAGCCAGCAGGCGCAGGAAAGAAAACAGAAGGGCCCTGGGAATACTGAAGACCTCCGGCTGCCAGGGCATCAGGAAAAGATTACCCAGGGCCACCAGGCCGCGGATAAGAGCGTAGGCCAGCAGCAACAACAGGCCCCAGGAGATCAGGCGCCTGATGATCTCCACCAAACGCTGCCAGAAATACCATCCAGTTATTTTCCTTTCAAGTTTAGAGGCATAACTTTCTAAAGCCAGTGCCAGGGCCGCGCCGCCCTTTAAAGCCAGCAGCCTTATTTCCCGAAAGCCCGGCGCCTGCCACCAGAGGCGGTAACCCCACCCCTCCGGGCTGCGGTTACCACCGCCGCTGCCAAATTCATATTTGAAGTTCTCCGCCCAGGTAGAAAGGGGACGCCAGATAAAGATATTCATTAAAGTAATCAACGTGATCAGGGTTAAAAGGCCGGCCGCCGTGAGCAACAGCTCGCCCTTCTCCGTGGTCCTGATGAGATAGCTTCCCAGGCCCGGGAGGGAATATTCCACCGGTCCGATGGCAATAATTTCCGCGGCAATAAGGAAGTACCAGCCGCCGGCCCAGGACATGATGCTGTTATATACCAGCTTGGGTATACCGGCGGGGAAGTATAGTTTCTGGAAACGGCGCCAGCCTGTCAACCGGTAGGCGGTCGCTGCTTCCTTAAGGTCCCTGGGTATAGTCGTCAGGGACTCATAGAAACCGAAGGTCATGTTCCAGGCCTGGCTGGTAAAAATAAGAAAGATGGAAGCCAGCTCCACCCCCAGGAGGCTTCCCTGGAAAAGGGAGACAAAAAAATAAACAGCGGCAGGGAAGAACCCCAGGATGGGCACTGACTGGAGGATATCCAGGATGGGAATGAGCCAGCGCTCGGCTCGTGGGTCTGTCCCGGCTTTGTAGCCATAAGTAAGAGTAAAGATAAAAGAAAGGATATATGCGCCCAGCATCCTTAAAAAGGAACGGAAGGCGTAATAAGGCAGGATGCCGATGCTGGTAACAACTGTTGTCCCTCCTGCCAGGGCAACAGCTTGGTGGCCCTGGTAGGCAAAGTAGGCAAAAGCGATTAAAAGGGCTGCCATAATCATAGTTAAAGCCAGGTTCGTTGCCCGCGCCACGGGGTTCACCTCCCAACCAATAAAATAGTCTTCCCAAGTGGGAAGACATAGAGTTCATCAATAGCCCTATTAACCCCCACTCGTTGAGCTTTGGCACGTGCATAGCTAGAGAAAACTCTCAGCCACATTAGGTAAAACCTTAAGCCGGTAATACCTGTTGACCCATTGGCGTCTTTCGACGTTTCCGGGCAGTGGCGTCTGTCTATGCAGAAGCCTCACCTAACGAAGGATTGTGAAATAACAAATTTTCGCCGTTACATTCATTATAAATATGCTTTTTTTAAGTGTCAAGGCTGGGGATGGGAGGTATTTTTACATTCCCGGCGAATATTTAAAGAAGGTTTTTAAGGTTTTTGGAACTGGAGGTAAAAAATGAAGCGTATTGTCATTGCTCCGGATTCCTTTAAAGAAAGCCTGGACGCGCCCGCAGTTGCGGCGGCTATAGCTGAAGGTATCAAACGGGTTTTCCCGGAGGCAGAAACCGTCACCGTGCCCATGGCCGACGGCGGTGAAGGTTTAACAACTACCCTGGTAGCCGCAACCGGCGGCCGGATAATCACCACCACCGTCACCGGTCCCCTGGGGGAACCGGTTCGGGCCGCCTGGGGTATCCTGGGGGATGGTACCACCGCCGTGGTGGAAATGGCCCAGGCGTCGGGCCTGCCCCTGGTACCCCGGGAAAAGCGTAACCCCCTGTTTACCACCACTTACGGTACCGGTGAGCTCATCCGCCAGGCCCTGGACGCCGGCTGCCGGCGGTTAATTGTGGGCATCGGCGGCAGTGCCACCAATGACGGCGGCGCCGGTATGGCCCAGGCCCTGGGGGTGAAACTTCTCGATGCCAGGGGACAGGATATCGGGCCGGGCGCTGCCGGGCTGGAGGAACTGGAACGCATTGAAATCCAGGGTCTGGACCCGCGGGTAAAGGAAGCGGAAATCCTGGTAGCCTGCGACGTGGACAACCCCTTATGCGGCCCCCGGGGAGCATCGGCGGTCTACGGTCCCCAGAAGGGCGCCACGCCGGAAATGGTCCCCCGCCTGGATGCCGCCCTGGCCAGGCTGGCGGACACAATTGAGCGAGACCTGGGGAAAGACGTCCGGGAACTGCCCGGAGCCGGTGCCGCCGGCGGCCTGGGAGCCGGCCTGGTAGCCTTCCTGGGCGCCGGCTTGCGGCGTGGTATTGAACTGGTTATAGAAACCGTAGATCTCGACGGCATCCTGGCCAGGGGCGCCGACCTGGTCATCACCGGCGAAGGAGAAATCAACCACCAGACGGCCTTTGGTAAAGTTCCCGCCGGCGTTGCCCGGGTGGCCGGGAAATACGGCATCCCGGTGGTCGCCCTGGTAGGTTCTATCGGCGAAGGTGCCGGCACCGTCTATGACCACGGCATTAAGGGCTTTATGAGCATCGTCCCCCGGCCGGTACCTTTAGCATACTGCCTGGAAAACGCCGCCACCCTCCTGGCCGATGCTGCCGAACGGCTGGTGCGGCTGCTTACAGTGATGAATAAATAAAGGCATTAAAAGGCCTCTTCCCCGGCAAAACTAAAGAAAAAGTCAGGGAGGAGGCCCCTTATGCCTGATATTTCTTTAAGGATGGGTACCGCCATTACCAGCAGCGATCTAGCCCGGGTGCGGGACGTCCTGCCGGAACTTAACCCGGGAGACCACCTTACTATTACCATGGAGGCCGCCGATGCCCATCAGGCGGACCTGTTAATAAAGCTTTTAGAGGATTACGGCCTCGACTATCAGGGCCGCGGCGACAGCGACGGCAGGACATACCATGTCATAGCCCGCCGCCGGGAAGCCACTTGAGAGGGGTAAATCGATGGATTTCTTGCAGGCAGTAAAAGAAAGGTATACCTCCGATACCTTTCCCCGTTCCCTAGGAATTGAGCTCCTGGAACTGGCCCCCGGCTATGCCCGGGTGGCCATGACCATCACGGAAAACATGCTCAATTTTCATGGCATCGGTCACGGAGGCGCCATTTTTACCCTGGCCGATACGGCCTTAGGATTAGCCAGCAACTCCCACGGCAACCCGGCCGTAGCTATTTCGGTAACTATTAATTACCTGGCACCAGCCCGGGCAGGAACACGGCTTGTAGCTGAAGCCCGGGAAGAGCACCTCACCAGGCGGACGGGCGTTTACCGGATTACTGTAAACAGCAGCCAGGGCGAAGCCATCGCCGTGGTACATGGTACTGTTTACCGGAAGGATAAAAACCGGGGTCCTTAAAGCTAGGAATCCTGTAGCTCCTAACAAGCAGGTACCTCTTAAGCCAGTAATTGCCTTACCATTTCGTTGGCTTTCTTGCCGTCGGCCCGGCCGCGGATTTTAGGCATCAAGGCGGCCATTACTTTCCCTATTTCCTTGCTCGACTGCGCCCCTACTTCGCTGATAGTCTGCTGGATGATGGCTTTTAGTTCGCTGTCGCTCAGCTGCTCGGGCAGGTAGTCTTCCAGGACTTTGATCTCCGCTTCAGCCTGCCGGACCAGGTCTTCCCTTCTCCCACGGGCAAACTGTTCTAAAGCTTCCTTTCTCATTTTTATTTCCCGCTGGATAACGGCAGCCATCTCTTCGTCCGAAAGGGGATGCATTTTTTCGATCTCGGCGTTTTTGATACTGGCCAATACCATGCGGATAGTCTGCAACCGGATTTTATCATGGTTTTTCAAGGCTTCTTTCATGTCCTGCTGAAGTTTTTCCTTCACTCCCTGATTGGCCTCCCTTAAATTCAGGTAGCTATTGACAATATGGTAAACTATATTTTTACCGGAGTCAATTTCTGCGGTGTTGTCCGAGAATTAACAGAGGCCGCTCAGGTTGTTACTTACTCTTCCTAATTTCCACTTTGCCCTGTCCTTTAACCTCAATTTTAAAGCAATCTTCTTCTTTCCATTTAAGCTCATCCAAAACCCTTCGCGGCAATTGAACCTTTCCGTTGTGCCCTATGTAGGTCAAGTATATTATTCTACCCACGAAAAAAGCCTCCTCAACCCACTTGCTTTAACGTTATCCGACTTAGCACTCTATAAGTAAGGTCGTCGTTTGAATGCAGGAGCCACCCGCGTCGCAAGGCTTCGCTAAGAAACCTCAAAGCACCGCCATCAAGCTTCAGGGTACCGGGTACGAAGTCGAGGACTATACGTTTCCCCTTTGATTCCAGTACACTTACATATTCCTTATATCTCATCCAATCGGTTTCCCGTACTTCCACCATGTACCTAACATCGACGTCTGTTACGTCCGGATATCCAGCTATACACTCATAGAGATCTTGATCCTCCATATCGCCCTCTACAACTACTAGTATGGCATCGGGAACTACCTGCCCGCTGAGCAATTCGTTCTCCGAAGGCCGCGAAAACTTCAATCTGCCCATGTCTTCCAGCCGTTTCAGTATCACAAACCCTCTGGCGGCACGCATTTCTGAAGACCGGTCAAGCCCAACCCGCACGAGCAATTTTTCACAGGTATTGTCATTCTCCCGCGCAGAAATGAAACTTCTGGCAAAGGCGCGCTCAAGCTCGTTCACGATCGTACTGTATTCCGGAGGAACATAATTCTCCAGCCCTTCCTCAACACCATGTATCAGCGCCCTTAAGACATCTCCGGATTGAAGCAAAAGGTTGCAGACACTTTCGCTTATCACCACTTCACCTTTCCGAATACTGTCAAGTAAAGTTTCCATCTTATGGGCGAACTCTGCTACATCTTTAAGTCCTGCACAAGCGGCTGAGCCTTTGAGGGTATGGGCAATCCTGAAAATCGCATCAATGGTCCTATTATCGCTTTCCTCTAACTTTAAAAACAGCTGCTCTAACATGTCCAATTGCTCGTGAGCTTCGTTTAAAAACTCACGCAGCAAGTCAATCTCCACAGGAGTTTACACCATCCTTCCGACGACACTAGTATCTAAAATCAGAGCAATGTCCCCGTTCCCTAGTATTGCCGCACCAGTAAACAACTTCAAATGGTAAAGCTGGGACGGTAGGTTCTTTAACACTACATCTTGTTCGCCTAAAACTTTGGGCGCGGCTATTGCAACACCTGCCAGCAGGACTATTAGTGTAAGTTCATCGCTTTCTACCTCCTCTACCTTAGTGTCAAGTACACGAGAAAGCCGGACCACGGGGTATATGGTTTCCCTCAAGACAACTACTTCACTCTTTTTTAAAGAGTGAAGCCTGGAGGCTTCTACCTTTACGATCTCTTTTACCTCCCCTACCGGGATTCCGTACAGACCGCCGCAATCCAAGAGTACAACCTTTGTTATGCTCAGCGAGATAGGCAGTTCCAGGGCTACCTCTGTGCCACCCCCCACCTCGCTGCGCACCTTTACCTTCCCACCTAACCGTTCTACCGTTTCCCGGACTACGTCCATGCCTACACCCCGTCCGGAAACCGCACCGGCCTCGTCCTTTGTACTAAAACCAGGTGCAAATATGAGTTCCAAAGCCTCGTTAAAGCCCATCATCTCTGCCTGTTCTTCAGTTATTAATCCACGGCTCACCGCCTTACGCTTGACCACCTCAGCGTCAATCCCCGTACCGTCGTCTTTCACCGTAATAACCACGTGCTCCCCCTTGCGTTCCGCTCTCAAAAGCAGTTCTCCTTCCGGGGGCTTCCCTGACCGAATTCTGTCTTCGGGCCCTTCTAAACCGTGATCAATAGCGTTACGGACTAGATGGAGAAGAGGCTCGTATATAGTAGCGGCAACGTTACGGTCTATGGTAACTTCATCGCCGAGAACTTTAAACTGTACCTTTTTCCCCAGTTCCTGCCCCAGTTCTCGTACTACCCGGCGGAACCGCTCAAACACAAAACCCACTGGCATAAGCCGCATATCCATAATTACATCTTGAATCCCCCAGCTTGTTCGACTAAGCGCCGACTGGTATTCTTTGAACTCCCTTACCATTTCAACCGGCAAACCCAGCTCTTCGAGACGTTTTATTAAGTGAGCGAGCACGTTGGTGCTAACTATAAGCTCGCCCGCCAGAGCTAAAAGCTTGTCTATTTTACCCTGTTCTACCCTGACCGTCTTGGTTTCTACCATCTCCCGGCCCACATCACGCGCTATACGGGTAGTATCGGTCACGACCGTTTTGCCCTCTAAGTAGTCCCTTATTAGCCGCTCGGATGGTTCTATGTTTTGTTCGGACCTGACTACAATTTCCAGGCTGTATTCTTCGCCGTAATCCAAGAGATTTATCTGTTCAAGCCACCCTTTTTCCTCCATCTCCCGCAGCAAAGGCCACACATCGCGGCTCCCAAGCTCGTGAGCCGTAATCCTTAAAGTTTTGGACCCCTTCTCCATATTACGCTCCCTCGCCAAAGACGGCTTAACTTTCCTCGTTACTACTTCTGGTAAATAATAGTGTAGATTCTCACTTTAATTCGGAAAAGCTTCTCACAATAAATTAGACGAAGATAGCAGCAAAAGAATAAAGTTTCTCAGATTAAACCGGATATAGCC
>Ga0224486_100150_pt1 | contig 31808 bp, 31 predicted proteins | sample TexhydDE_CT_test_FD_172013 | JGI IMG/M metagenome (GOLD analysis project Ga0224486, IMG submission 172013) | Fracking water microbial communities from deep shales in Oklahoma, United States - hydraulically fractured wells DE_CT_test ... | reverse complement strand
GGGAAGGGAGGTCCAGGGAAGGGCAAAAATTTGGAAGTTTTATTAGAATTTTTCTCAAAAGTTGTATTGGCGATAATAAAACCCCACCTTTCGTTTATCGAAAAGTGGGGGTTTGTCAACAGTCTGAGGCGTCCTTGTCATAAGACAAGGACGCTTTTGTGATGTTTAGCAAATTACCACCATTTTTGAACCGTAACTACAACAGCTGGCTTGTTATCTACGAGCTTTATTTCATTCCAGAATTTCTGTACCCTATCAGCTTCAACGTCACCAGCATTGTAGGTAATAGTAGCAATCAAAGTGCCTCCACTTTGCTCTGTATCCAAATCATAACCATCTGGTACCTTTATATAGTTCTTAGATTCAAGTGTTGCTGTACCTTGAGGAAGTTCTTTTTCCGTGTTAATATAGCTTTCAACCGCAGTTTTAATGTTCCTTAAGTTCTGCGCAACCTGACTTGCCTTTGCGTTCTTTACAGCGTTCAACGCAAGTGGTGTTGCAACCGACATGAGTGCCGCGATAACCGCAAGGACGATCAAAAGTTCAATCAACGTAAAACCTTTCCTCATAATACCAACCTCCTTTTTTAGGGTTTGAATTTGTTTTTTTATCCTCTATAAATATTATCGCACAAGTTGTTTTTTTTTGGATAGTTCTTTGGTTAAATGGTTAGATTTTTGGGATGAAATGCAAGAAAATCAGGATGAAAGGCATTACTTTTAGGGGGAAGTTTTTTTACAATGATTACCAAGATTTTGGTATGCTAAATGAGTAAACCAACACTTTTTCTGTTCCGTCAATCTTTTCCCGAACATCTGGAAGAATTTCTAAAACTTTCTCGAAATCCACATTCGATTTTGAATAAATTATCTGAACGATATACTTGCTATTGTTATCGGCATTTTCAAAATTGATTGAAAAGCCATCGGGTGAAAATGAAAGATACTTCTTCTCAACAAGTTCTTCCAGACTATCTGGTTTGTTTTTTTCAATTTGTATGTAACTCTCCACTGCCGTTTTTATTGCTCTAAAATTTTGGGCAACTTGTCTTGCTTTTGTGTTTGCCATAATTGTGTTTGCAGGGGTTAGATATATTGTCGCAGCTATCAGGATGGCAATGATTATTATGACAATGAGAAGTTCAATTAGAGTGAAACCTGTTTTCATACTGCTCACCACTCTTCGGAAGAGGTCGAAAACATTTTAAACGTTTCTTTTCGAATTTTAGTTACAAAAGTACAAAACGCAAGTTTTTGGAGGTGAGCAGCTTTCTCGAACTAATGAACTGCAAAAATACGGGTATAAAAACAAAAAAACACCGCGGAATTCAAACCGCGGTGTTCGTTATGACTTATCTTTTAGATTTATTATTCCCCAACTTGCATTCTGACAAATCTGGAAACTTGAATGTTTTCTCCTATTTTTGCGATTGCTTGTTGTATCATATCTTTGATTGTAATTGTTTGGTCAAGTGCGTATTTTTGCTCAAGTAAGCAGTTGTCTTGATAGAAACTTTCAAGTTTTCCTTCGATTATTTTTTCAATTACCTGAGCAGGTTTACCAGAATCTTTCAGTTGTTCTCTGTATATTTCTTTTTCCTTTTCGATAACATCCGCTGGGACGTCTTCTCTTTTGACCCATCTTGGAGCCATAGCTGCAATGTGCATTGCAATTTTGTTTCCAAGTTCTTTGAATTCATCTGTTCTTGCAACGAAGTCTGTTTCACAGTTGAGTTCAAGAAGGACACCTATTTTTCCGTTGTGGTGAACGTAAGAGATGATAAGTCCTTCTTTCGTTTCTCTTCCAGCCTTTTTCGCAGCTTTTGCAAGACCCTTCTTTCTGAGTATTTCTATAGCCTTTTCCATATCGCCGTTTGCTTCAGCAAGCGCAGCTTTACAATCCATCATACCAGCACCTGTTCTTTCACGAAGTTCTTTAACCATCTGAGCGCTAATTTCCATAATGTCCAACCTCCTCTACGTATTTTTGTGATGTATCCAATTATTTACTCTATTAAATTCTTTTAAATCCTTACCTCTCGCCATTCAGCATCGAACACTAAGATATAATTGTAACCTAATTCTCTGAGTATTTCAATACCTCTCTCAATTCCTCTTCCTATCTGTTCCAACGAGTGTGCATCAGAACCAATTGTTATGTTCCTGCCTCCAAGAGACTTGTAAAGCTTCAAAAGTTCAATGGAAGGGTTCGGTTCTCCGTAAATTTCAATAGCCGCAGTGTTTACCTCGAGCATTTTGCCATTTTTGATAAGTATCTTCATTATCTCACTGATAATATCGTATAGTTCCACGGAAAACGGTTCTTTGTTTTTTTGATATCTTCTTGGGAAATCAAGGTGTGCGAGTGCATGATACTCATCGAATCTTTTCATTATATCGAGCAAACGAAGAAGATAATTTTTGTAACTTTCTTGAGTAATCGGTTCTTCTACATAGTGATGAGAAAGCAGAACGTAGTCAAATTTCTTTGTATCGACTTTTAGTTCTTTCACCCCATCCCAACCAAGTTCGACTCCTACTGGAAGCGAGTATTTTTCCATTTCAGAACGGTAAGTATCAACGTCTATGATATTCGCGTGTTCATCGGCAAGTTCATGGTGGTCTGTAATTATTATATACTTTATTCCCTTTTCTCGAGAAGTTTCAATGATATCCTCAATTTCCGATTGTGAATCTGGCGAGTATCTACTGTGAATATGGTAATCTGCTATTAGAGTTTTACTTTTTTTGTTCACTTGTTGACCTCCTCTATTGCCTTTATTAAAGCGGTAAAGAGTGGATGCGGTGCCCCAACTTTTGATTTGTATTCAGGATGATACTGGATACCAACAAAGAATGGGTGGTCATCTAATTCTATAGCTTCGAGAAATTCAGACTTTCCGGATATTGTTAGTTTATACCCCTCTTCTCCTGGGAATTTGTACATAAAACAGAAGTTAACGGTATCCGCTTCGTATCGATGTCTATGTCTTTCGTAAACCTCTTCTTGTCCGTAAATGCTATAAAGCTTTGTGCCTTTAAGAACCTGCATCTTTTGAGCACCAAGCCTCATTGTACCACCGAGGTTCATAATTTTCTTTTGCTCTTCCATCATATTTACAACAGGATAAGGAGTTTCAACATCAAATTCTGTTGAATTGGCACCTTTTAAGTTAAAGACATTTCTTGCAAACTCTATAACCATAAGTTGCATTCCAAGGCATATACCAAGGATAGGTTTTTTGTTTTCTCGCGCGTATTTTATTGCTTTTATCTTCCCTTCAATTCCACGCCTGCCAAATCCACCAGGGATTATTAGTGCATCGAAATTAGAGAGCTTTTGTGCAACACCTTCATCGTCCAGTTCTTCAAGTTCCTGAGCATCTATAACGACAGGTTTTTGGACGCCGGAAAGGAAAATAGATTCAATGATACTCTTGTAAGCATCATCTGTTCCAAGATATTTACCAACGAGTGCTATTCTGTATGGTTTAAATGACTTCGGATATGTCCAGTTTAAAGGTTTTTCTTCGATTTCGATATTAAGGCGATTTGCAACAAGTTTGTGAACCCCCGCTTCGTAGAGTGTTTCTGGAATTTGGTAGACATTTCCAACATCAGGTAAATTTATGACCATATCTCTTGGAACTCCGCTGAAAAGTGCTATTTTATAAAGGCTTTGGGAATCTATTGGCATTTCACTTCTGACAACAATAACATCCGGCTGAATTCCTATTTTCCTCAGTAGCTGAACAGACTGCTGCGTTGGTTTTGTTTTGAATTCGTTAGTAACCCTTAAATAAGGTACGTAAGTAACGTGAATAAATAAAAAATCGTTTCTGTTCTTTTCAAAAGCGAGCTCTCTAACCGCTTCAAGAAATACCTCACCTTCTATGTCTCCAACAGTTCCTCCTATTTCAATTGAAAGCACCTTGCCTGGCATTGAAGTTATTCTCTCTTTTATTTCAGAAGTGACATGTGGAACAACCTGGACAGTTGAGCCGAGATATTTCCCCTCGCGTTCACGTTGGATTATTGTCGAGTATATCTGTCCTGCTGTAATGTTGTTTCTCTTGGACATACTAACACCTAAGAATCGTTCATAGTGGCCGAGGTCGAGATCTGCTTCGTAACCGTCGTCAGTGACGAAAACCTCTCCGTGTTGATTTGGGTTCATCGTTCCAGCATCAACATTTAAATAAGGGTCTATTTTTAACACATTTATATCAACCCCAACTTCTTTTAAAAGTCTCGCAAGTGATGCGGAGAATATTCCCTTTCCAATACCGCTCAGAACACCACCAGTCACTACTATGTACTTTTCAGGCATTATTGCACCCCCACGAAAAAACGTGTAGCTGTTTTGCTAACTCATGTTAAGTTTACTCTAAAATAGTTTGTTCTTCAAGGAAAAACTCATTAACTTTAGTTAACTTTTGCGTTGAATGTGAAAACCAGTGCAAAAGGCAGCGCAAGGCAGTATAATATAAGCAGCAAAAGATGATTAATTTAAACACAGGGGTGAGAAACTCGGCATGGTTAATCCAGATATTTTAAATGACATTCCTCACAAAGCAGGCGTGTATTTATTTAAAAAAGGCACTGATTATATCTACATTGGCAAGGCAAAGGACCTGAAAAAAAGGTTAACATCACACTTTAGAGCAACCTCAGGGAAGAGTAAGCTAATCGTAGAGGAAGCGGATGATTTGGAAATTATACTTGTTTCAAACGAAAAGGAAGCACTAATACTTGAAGCCAATTTGATTTTTGAACACAAACCAAAATACAATGCTATGCTAAAAGATACACAAGTGTATCCTTATATACGTATAAGTGATGCCGAAGTTCCCTATTTAGAAATTGTCCGCTCACGTAAGGGAACTGGGAGTTTTTATGGTCCGTACACCAACGTTGCTTTTACTCGTCAACTTTTCGAAGTGCTCAGAAAAGTTTACAAATTTCGAACATGTAAGAGAGACTTAACATCGATAAAGAAACCTTGCATGGACTACCACCTTGGACTTTGTTCCGGAGTATGCGTAGGTGAGGAAAGTGTTGAAGAATATAAAAAAAGGTTGAAGAAGCTAGAAACAGTGCTTAGCGGAAACTTCTCTGATGTTGTTGCATATGTTAAAACCAAAATGGAACAACACGCGAAACTGTTAGATTTTGAAAACGCAGCTAAGTACAGAGATATATTGCTAAATTTCAGCAAAGTTATGGAAGCGCAAGGTGTGGTCTTACCTGAGCAAATTAATTTAGATGTTATAGTTGGTAAGAGCAATACTTATTTGGTCTTGAGAATTCGTTCAGGTTATCTCATTGGTAAGTTACTTTACGAATTTGAAGGCACGCTTGAAGATTTTGTAGAACAGTTTTATGTATCGAGGGGGGCCGAACTGCCAAAGATTGTTTTAGTTGAACAAAAAAGCAGAGGGCTAACAAAACTAGCCAAAGTGCTCGGAATAGAATTCATAGTTCCATCACCTAAAGCCGAACTCTATTCCGAACTACTTGACAAGGCTATTGAAAACCTCAATTACGAAATTGGATTGATACTTTCCAACAAGGCTATTCTTAGGCAAATGAAGGAATTATTAGGGCTGAACAGAGTGCCTTATCGGATAGAAGGCATTGACATATCTCACACTTCCGGCAAAAATACGGTTGCTTCGCTTATAGTTTTCGAAAACGGGGAAGTCAAAAGAGACGAATATCGAAGATACAAATTAGGAGATATTTTGGATGATTACGAAAGTATAAGGTTGCTTATAAAAAGAAGATACACAAAGCATGAGTTGCCTGACCTCATTTTTGTTGATGGGGGCATCGGACAGGTTAATGCAGTGTACGAAGCGTTAGAAGCTATAGGTAAAAAGTGCGATGTTATTGGATTAGCCAAGGAAGAAGAGGTGATTGTAACCAAGCATGGGGCTGTGAGCTTAAGTTATGACCATCCTGTTTTGAGATTGTTAGTAAAACTCAGAGATGAAACACACAGAGTTGCAAATACGTTTGCAAGACAGCTGGCAACTAAGAGGTCCTTGAGAACTTTCTTAGATGAGATAAAATGGATAGGTCCTAAAAGAAAAAGAATATTACTTGAGCGTTACTCCTCGGTTGAAGAATTGAAAAAAGCGTCAAGGGAAGAAATTGAACGATTAATAGGGAAAAAGGCTACAGAAAGTTTATTAAACGAACTATCTTACCTGAAAGACATTTAAATTCTTGTTAAGTAAGTTGATAAAAGGTTCATAGGTGTTATAATTTAAGCAAGGGAAGAGTCTAAAGCGTTTCGAAGCGTTAATAACGCAAACCTAGAGGTCAATCTGTGCTTATCACATTAAAATATTCCTTTGGGAGGTGGATGTAGTTGACTACATTTATCATCAGAAGGTTACTCTTGTTACCACTTATTGTGCTGGGTGTCTCGCTGATCATCTTCTCGCTCTTCCAGATACTAGGTCCAGATAAGCTTCTTGCTTCATACGTTAACCCAAACGTATTTGATAAGTTGACTCCAGCTGAGCTGGAAGCTTTGAAGGAAAAGTATGGTTTGAACAAACCTTTTATTGAGAGATATGGAAAATGGTTATTTAACGCACTCAAAGGTGACCTTGGATGGTCGCAGGTAGGTAAAGAACCGGTTTTGAAAGCGATTTGGGGTAGGTTCCCGTACACACTTGAACTTGCTCTGTACGCATTAGTACCAGTTGTCGGCGTAGGCATTTGGCTTGGTGTTACTGCAGCGGTTAAGCGCGATAAATTCCTTGATCACTTCATTAGGATTATCGCAATCGTTGGATGGTCTTTCCCAGACTTCGTTTTTGGATTACTCGTGCTTATGGTCTTTTATTCAGTGCTTGGTTGGTTCCCTCCGGGAAACCTTTCACAATGGGCTGAAGAAATTGTCAAGTCGCCCGAGTACTTAAAAGTCACGCATCTTCTTACAATTGATGCACTTATCAACGGAAGGCTTGATATTTTCTGGGACGCACTTAGGCATATAATAGGACCGGTTATAACACTCTCATTCCTTTGGTGGGCATATTTGTTGAGAATCACAAGGTCGAGTATGCTTGAAGTTCTTTCCAAAGAGTATGTGAGGACTGCAAGAGCAAAAGGTGTTCCTGAAAAGGACGTCATCCACAAGCACGCGAAAAGGAATGCGATGATTCCGGTTGTAACAGTTGCAGGTGCTATGGTAATAGGTTTGCTCTCCGGTACAGTTATAATCGAGGTTATATTCAACAGAACAGGTATAGGAAGATTAGCTGCTGAAGCTTCCGTTCAACTTGATTACGCAACAGTGTTAGGAACTACTCTGTTCTATTCGATAATCTTAGTGCTCGGTAACCTCATCATTGATATACTATACGCAGTATTTGATCCACGTGTCAGACTTGGTTAAGGAGGTGCCAGAAGATGAGCGAAGGTGTAACAACGACAAAGATGAACACAGAATTCAGGAGAGTTTTGAGAAAGATACTTAGGAATCCTTCTGCTGTTCTTGGTTTTTCGCTTCTTATATTCTTTATCCTCGTTGCTATATTCGCACCAGTTATTGCAAAGCCATTGAACCCGATGATGCTTGATGAGGAAGGAAAACCAATGAAGCTGGATAATCCATACATAATGCCAATTATTACTTGGAGCTCAGAACCAGTTCCACCATCACGTGAACATCCGTTTGGTATGATACAGGGAAGGGATATTTTTTACGGAGTTGTGTGGGGCACAAGGACAGCGTTCTATATTGGCTTGACTGTTACTATACTCTCTACGATTTTTGGTATAATAATTGGTTCAATTGCTGGTTATTACGGTGGATGGATTGATGAAATACTTATGAGAATTACAGATACCTTCATGTCCATCCCGTTCCTTTTGGCAGCAATGGTGCTAACCACAATCTTAGGTAACGGTCTTGACAAGGTTATGATTGCAATGACAGTTTTTGGATGGATGGGTGCCGCCAGACTTATAAGGGCTAACATTCTTCAAGTCAAAGAAGAGCAATTCGTTTTAGCTGCCAAGGCACTTGGAGTTAAGGACTTCTTCATTATAATAAAACACATCCTGCCAAACACTATATTCCCAGTTCTTATTCAAGCATCGATGCGTATGGGGTCTCTTGTCATCACTGCAGCAGGTCTTTCGTTCTTGGGACTTGGTGCGCCTCTGGGATATGCCGACTGGGGCTCGATGCTCAACTTTACAAGGAACTGGATACTTGGAACAAGCGGTTCAGCTTTTACATACTGGTATGCGGTCTTTTATCCGGGTATGGCAATGGTTTTATTCGTTCTTGCCTGGAACCTTGTCGGTGATGCTTTAAGAGACGTCTTTGACCCAAGACTAAAATAACGTTTGAAATGGCTGGAGGTGAATAAATTGGAAAAAAAGCAACCACTCTTGAGTGTAAGGAATCTAAGAACGTATTTCTATACAGAAGACGGTGTCGTCAAGGCAGTCGATGGTGTTGATTTTGACGTTTACGAGGGTGAAACTCTTGGAATCGTTGGTGAATCTGGAAGTGGTAAGAGTGTTACCTCCCTTGCCATAATGAGACTACTCGACCCAAAGGGACGAATAGAAGAAGGCAGCCAGATAATATTTAACGGTAAGAACTTATTAGAACTCAGCGAAGATGAAATGAGAAAAATCAGAGGTAACGATATTGCTATGATATTCCAAGAACCAATGGTAGCATTGAACCCAGTGTTTACAATAGGCGAACAGATTATGGAAGCTATTTTACTTCACCAGGATGTTGATAAGAAAACAGCAAGACAGATGGCAATAGAAATGCTAAGAAAAGTTGGAATTCCCGAACCGGAAAAACGAGTGGATGAATATCCGCATGAATTATCAGGTGGTATGAGGCAGAGGGCAATGATTGCCATGGCTCTTTCTTGTAGGCCAAAGCTCTTGATAGCGGACGAACCAACAACAGCTTTAGACGTTACCATCCAAGCTCAAATACTTGAGCTTATGAAAGAACTTCAAGAAGAATATGGCATGGCAATTATACTCATTACTCACGATGTCGGTGTGATTGCTGAAAATGCTGACAGAGTTGTCGTTATGTACGGTGGAAAAGTCATGGAAACCACCGATGTGAAGACGCTCTTTAAGAAACCCAAGCATCCATACACATGGGGACTTTTGAATTCCATTCCGAGGCTCGATGTTGAGCAGGAAAGACTTTACAGTATACCAGGAATGGTTCCAGACCCATTGCACTTCCCACCAGGCTGTCGATTTAGTAACAGATGCGACTTTAAGGAAGAAAGATGTACAATTGAAATGCCCGAGCTTGTAGAAGTGGAACCAGGGCATTATTCAAGGTGTTTCTTCTACCATAAGTTAGAAGAAGCACAGAAGATACTTAAGGCTGGTGAAGGCGCATGATGGAAAACAGACAGGCTGTCACTCAAACGAACAATAGTCCTGCTAAATCTGAGCGAGAAGTTCTCCTGCGTATAGACAACCTTGTCAAACACTTCCCAATTCGAGCAGGGGTTTTCAAACGCATCGTAGCGTGGGTCAAGGCCGTAGATGGAGTGAGCTTTGAAGTATACAAGGGTGAAACTGTCGGGCTTGTTGGTGAATCCGGATGCGGGAAAACCACTGTTGGTATGACACTTTTGAGACTATATGAGCCAACATCAGGAAGAATAATCGTAGAGGGCGAAGATACTACGCACTACTTCCTTCCAACGTGGAAGGCCAAAAAATACGTTAGGAAGACGTATATAGAAAGATTCAAACAATCTGGGTTTGTCCCGAAAGACGATATTGATAAAAAATACTACGATATATTCACAAAAAAAGGTGAAGATGGTCTTCTCGAATACTTAACTGGAGATTTACAGTCCAAGCGATTAGCATTTAGACGAGAGATTCAAATAGTTTTTCAAGACCCATACAGTTCCTTAAACCCAAGGATGAGAGTTAAGAACATACTTGCAGAAGGTCCTCTTGCTCATAAGATGATTGAGAAAAAACAGGTAATAGATACCGTTGGAAAGGCTCTACAGGAAGTTGGAATACATCCAACGCACATGTACAGATTCCCGCACGAATTTTCTGGTGGGCAGAGACAGAGAATAGGTATTGCAAGAGCACTTTTGATGAATCCAAAGCTTATAATTGCAGATGAAGCAGTTGCAGCACTTGACGTTTCAATCAGGTCGCAGGTTATAAATCTCATGATGGACCTGCAAAAAGAGCATGATTTGACATATTTATTCATTTCACACGACTTGTCACTTATTAAATACATTTCAAGTAGGGTTGTTGTTATGTATTTGGGTAAGGTTGTTGAAACTGCACCGAAAAAAGAACTTTTTGATGAGCCACTGCATCCTTACACAAAAGCGTTGATGAGTGCGATTCCAGTACCAAATCCGGAGTACAAAAAACAAAGAATAATTCTCCAAGGCGATGTTCCAAGTCCGGTAAATCCACCAAGTGGTTGTCCGTTCCATCCAAGATGCCCGGTGGCAAAACCAATTTGTTCAAAGGAAAAACCAGAATTAAGAGAGATTAAACCTGACCACTTCGTTGCATGTCACTTCCCTGGAAGTTTATAAAAAAAAACCGACCGTCAAGAAAGACGGTCGGTTTTTTTACCTTACTACGTTGTTTTCTTCATTAAGTATATATATCCTTTTTCTCATAATATAGAACCGAGAAAATTGCGCCTGCAAGATATAAAAGAATAACAAAGACGAAGGCTTTGTAATTGAAAGAATTACTCTTAATTATATCGGCAGGATCAAAGATACCAAATGGGGTTAGTTTCTTTAAATAAGCGTAATTTTCGTAAACCCTTCCTATCAAGCTAAGTATGTAAAAGAAACCCAAGAAAAAGACTGTTATCGTATCGGCTGTTGCTCGTTTACGTACAACTGTAGAAGAAATAATCCCAATCAAAGCCATAAAGATGTGAACTGCTATATATGAAAATACGATGAACCAAAACTGTTTCATATCAAATGGTTTTATCTTGTACGCATTGAACATATAAAGAAGAGCAAGTGCTATTATAAAATCATATATAATCGTATTCACTGTTACTAAGAGAATTTTCTCAAAAATGTATTGTCTTCTGGAAAGAGGCCTGCTCAGAACGAACTCAACGGTCTTTGCGTCTTCTTCCTTTACAATTATAGAAGAAGCGAGGCGCATTACGTAAAATGTTGCAAATAGGAATATCCATATCTGCCCCTGCATAGCAAAGAAATGTATTATGTTACTAAAGTCAATTTCTTCAATGCCAAATATCTTCAGAAATACCTTTGGAAGTAACTGCATCTTTGAACTGAACAATCCACCTTCACCGGCAAAGCTTGGAAAGAGTGCAGAATACATGAACTGAATGCTTATTATAAAAACAAGCCAGATAAAGAGAGATTTCAAATTCTTTCTAAATTCCCATTTAAAGATGGTCATTTACATCTCCTCATTAGTGTTTCTTTTTGCGCTATCAACGGGTTTGTAAAGTTCATCGAAGACATCTTCGAGTGATAGATCCTCTATCGTAATGTCTTCAAAGTCTATACTTGCTATGAGCTTTTTGAATTTCTCGGCATTCCATTTCATAAAAAGAACGACTTTTCCATTTTCATCTTTCAACTCGACAATCTCAGAAAACTCATTTGTAGCTTCTCTTAGATTGCTATTTGAACTTTCCTTCAATATAACAACTATTTTCTTCAAATCGTGTTCAAAAGTTCTTGGCTCTATTATATGCCCCTGTTTAATAAAGATTACCCTATTGCAAAGCTTCTGTACTTCGCTTAGAACATGAGAAGACAGGAAAATACCAACACCATTTTCTCGCAACTCGTTAAGTGTTTTATAAAGCACCTTTTGAACAAATGGATCAAGTCCGTTGGTTGGTTCATCCATTATTACAAGTTTGGGCTTGTGTGCGAGCGCTTGAATTATTGCAAGCTTTTTCTTATTTCCACTTGATAACTCCTCAAACCTCTTTTTAAGCGGTAAATCGAACTTTCGGCATAGCTCTTCGCAATAATGGTCATCAAAATCGTTATAAAATCCTTTGTAAAATTCGATTATTTTCTCAACTGTTTCGTTGTCATAATAATTTACCTCGCCAGGCACGTAGCCTACACTTTTGAGAATATCCTTAAAACTTTTTCTGTCAGCTTGCTGACCTAAAATTTCGATTATTCCGGCATCTGGTTTTAGAAAACCCATCACTGTACGGATTGTAGTTGTTTTCCCAGCACCATTTGGACCAACAAATCCTACTATTTCACCTTCTGAGACATACAAATTTATGTTTTCTACTCCAAGCTTCCCATTATAATACTTAGTCAAACCAGAAACTTTCAAAAGCATGTAACCCACCTCTCTCAATAAGAAGCTAAAATCCCCCTCTCGCGAGGGGGATTCGAAAATTCTCAAAGATATTGAACTTCACAAAATCATTTGTATTCTTCAGCCAGATATTTCTTAATTTCTGCATCTGCCTTCTTTATAGCTGTTTCCATATCAACCTTTCCATTAATGAAGTCGTTAAACATTGTGCTTACAACGTTTCTGATTTCTGTCCAAACGGAAAGTTGTGGATCCATTTTTGCGTAGTCAATCTGCTGCAATGGTATTTCAATAAGTGGGTCAGCTTTTGCTGCTTGCTTCCAAATCGTTGTTTGAAGTGCAGACTTTCTAACTGGCAAATAACCTGTGTTTACTGCCCAGTAAGCTGTGACTTCTGGAGAAATAAGGTATTTCATGAACTCCCAAGCAGCACGCTTTTCATCTTCTTTAGCGGTGGAGAACATAATTATGTCTGTCCCAGCGAATGGAACGTTCCTTGTTTTCCAAACCGGAACTGGTGCCCACGCCCACTGGAATTTACCCTTGGTTGATTGTTCGACGTAGGTTCTTCCAGCTATTGTGTCTATATACATGAGAACAGTGCCTTGACCAAAGATATCGTTGAGGTAGCCACCTTGAGCGAAGGCAACCTTATCGTCAAGTAGTTTTTTGAAAAACGAGAGTACTTCCCTTGTTTCTGGCGAATCGATTGCCGATACGTACTTACCACTCTTGTCTTTCTTGACAATTTCTCCACCACGCATCATGAGGAAAATTTGGAATGTATCAACAGTGGTCCTGAATGCAAAACCATATACATCTGGTTTTCCGTCTTTGTTTTTGTCTTTCGTAAGTGCTTTAGCAGCGTATAGGAGCTCGTTAATTGATTTTGGCACACTTATACCAGCCGCAGAGAGTGCTGTTGCGTTGTAATACATGATGTAAAGACTCTTGTTGAATGGAACAGCGTATACTGTGTTACCCCATGTACAGTTGTCTCTGAACGCTTTGAAAACATCTTCCCATTCTTCTTTCGTTATTCCTATCTTTGGGTCGTTCATGTATTTGTTTAGTGGTTCTACAATCTTGCTTTGCAGCAATTTTGCTGTCCAGTTTGCGTATGCTTGAGAAATAGTTGGTAATTGCCCTGCTTGAGCACCTGCGAGCAATTTCTGTTGCAATGCGTTGTAGTTCCCGATGTATACTGCTTCAACAACGATATCTGGGTGAGACTCGTTGAAAGCTTTGACAATCTGGTTCAAAGTTTCACCCTGCGCTCCACCCATAGCATGCCAGAAAACAACCTTAGTTGCAGCAAAGAAACTCACCGAAAGAACTAATAAGAGTGCTATAAGAAGCCTCTTCATACCCTACACCTCCTACTGTTTGATTAGTGAGAGCTCGGAAGAATCCATCAATCTTTATGCTGCATCAAATTATTATACCACTAAAACTTTCAGACTTCATTAACTTTTTAGATGTCCAATTTGAAAGAACGCACAGGTCCTCCTTGTTTCTTAGCAATTTCGTTCAATTCCCTTAAAATTTCTTCTTTTTTCAAGCCTAATCTCTCTAATTCTTCACCTATTGTCCCCCATTTCACATCTCCACAGACTATAACCTTGATACCCTTTTCAAGTAAAGGCTGTATTAAGTATGGAAAATATTCAGCAATTTCTTCGAAGCTTGTATTTTCAGTTATGTATACCTCTTGGTTGTTTTGAATGTTATCCATTGATTTTCCCTCCTACTTCATTCAAAATTTTATCAACCTTTGTTTAAAGCAATCACACAACAACTTATATTATCAGGTTTGGCACTTTTCAGTATCCTTACAGCCTCTAACATGGTACTACCAGTTGTTAAAACGTCATCAATTAGAAGTATTCTCTTACCTTCTAAAAGTTTCGCTTCCTTTCTTAAAGCAAACTTTCCTTTAACAGCTTCTGCCCTGTCTTTTGTTAACAGCTGGTCAGTTTCGCGAACGGCTTTCAATGCATCTACCATCGGTGTCCGTAACTTTTTTGAAAGTTCGACAGCGACAAGTCTCATATGGTCGTATCCACGCTTTTTCTTAGCGCTTTTTGTCGCTGGAACGTATGTTATCATTTCAGCTGGTATGTTATTTACTACAACCGTTTTATATAACATTTCGCCAAAGTTTTTTGCAAGTGAATGATGGTTTTTGAATTTATAAGCTAAGATGAATTCCCTGAGCTTATCTTCATAAAATCCAAAATAATGGATTTCGTAGGGACCTACTTTTCGTGTTGTTATTGCAGGAGGACTATTAATTACAAAAGCACAATCTTTGCAAAGTCTTTTACCAAAACTTTGCGAACCGCACACCACGCACTCTGTGTCCGTCGTTAGGTTTAATACATTTTCAAATGCGTTCTCAAAATATTTGAATAGTTTTGACAGCTCGGTGTTAAACTTCAATGATTTCATAATCACATGTTTCGGGGTTAAGAATCACAGCGGTAGCTTTTCCTGTGAGATAACCACAAGATTCGCCAGGATTGATTACTAATGTGCGGCCTTCTTTCCTAATGTCAATTTGATGTGTATGGCCGTAAAAAACGAAGTCGTAAAGCTGGGATTTTATAGCCGGCACCAACGCATACGGCTCGTGCATCAGAAAGATTTTAAAACCGGATTCCTCTATTTCATATGGTTGGTTGTGAAGTTTGTTTTGAAATTTCTGCATTAAGAACAGTTTCTCTCCATCGTTATTACCAAATACTCCTATGAACTTAACCCCATTCAAAAGAAAATACGGAGCTACAAAAGGTGAAACTATGTCTCCTAAATGGAAAACATGTGTGATTTCTCTTTGCTTGGCAACTTCCATGAATTCCCTGATTTTAGGTATGTTATCATGCGAATCACTTATTATCATCCACAGTTGATTGTGCTTGTTCATTTCCTTGTTCAATTTCATCGACATGCGAAACCTCCTCTCTGAACGCTGCAAATTTCCACATAAGGAATATTCCAAGTAAAACGATAAGATAGTATGTTACAAGCCTAAACACGAATATCCCTGTCATCACTGCCTTAGGTTCATAAAGATGAGAGAAAACCAATTGGTAAAACCCTTCAACTCCACCGCTTGAACCTGGAGTTGGGATATAAAAGACAATAGTGTTGAGCATATTGACTGCACCCCAGACAACAGATAATGGAACGTTTTTAGTACTCATAACTTCGATTGCATACTTAATCATAAAAGACGGAATTAAAGATACTAATAAGCCCAGGATGAAATCAACAGCCAAGGTCCAGTAGTTCTTGCGGAAGAGCTCCTTTGTCGATTTCGTCATCATATCGAGCCATTCTAAAGTCTTTTTTTCTCTTTCTTCGAGTTTTTTTGACTTCGTTATTCGAGAGAAGAACTTGAAGACAACGAAAAGTAAGTCTCTGTTGGTGAACGTTAAGATACCAGCTATTGTTATTCCGAGCGTAACAAAGAATCCTAACATAATAACCGACAAACCGAGTGTTCCGTTAAGAACATTAAGTATAGTTTTCAACATTATGATGTCGATTGTAAATGTTATAAAAACACTTTCAAACATTCTTGTTAGTGAGATGTTTGTAGCTTCATGAGAGGGAATTCCTAACCTTGTAAGATGGTATATCTGAAAAGGCTGACCACCTATCGACATAGGAGTCACATGAGAAAAGAACACTGTAAGGAAGAAATTTTCGAGTGATTGAAAAAAGGTTATTTTGTAACCTAAACTACGCACGACTATCATCGTTCGAATAGCTTGAGAGCTGTAATCTGAAAACATTAGTAAGATTAGAACAATGATGGCTTTAAATGGGTAGTTCTTAAGCGCTGTTATGGGGTCTTGTTTTGCAAAGAATATGCCTATGATATTTACTATAGCTAATCCTATTACTAAAGCTATGAGTACGTTTTTTAGAATCTTCTTCACATCCAAGCAAATCTCCTCCTGAGATTAATATTATGATTTACCTCAGACAAGGCTGTTATCATTCAAATGTCGTTTAACGAAAATCACATCTTCTGGAGTTGTAACCTTTATATTTATCTTGCTACCACCGACGTAGTAAACATCAATTCCAGATGCTGTAACTATTGATGCTTCGTCAGTAAATGTGTGAAGAATCTCCAAACATGATTCCATAGCATCTTTAATGATACGGTACTTAAAAGTTTGCGGTGTTTGATGAATGAATACCTTACTGCGTGGAATTATTTCATCTATCCTTTCACCATTTTCGGAATAACTAATCGTATCAGTTACGTTGATTGCCGTTACGACAGCACCATAATGTTTGGCATACTCTATGTTCTTTTGAACAATTTCTTTACTTATGAGAGGGCGTGCACCGTCATGAATAACAACGATGTCTTCTTCACCTGCAAAATTTTCTAAGAAAACCAATCCATTCCAAACAGAATGTTCCCTCGTATCCCCACCAACCACAAAATCGAGCAAACTGCCATATTCACTTAGCAACTTTTTGGTTTCATTAAAATATTTTTCAGGGCAGACAATAACTATTTTATCAAAAAGGTTAAAATCTACAAACTTTCCAACAACGAGCTGTAATAACGTTTTTTTATGAATTTCGTCGATAACGTAGAACTGTTTAGGTTTATCCCAACCAAATCGGGAACCGATGCCCCCGAACATTAAAAGAGCGTATGCTTTTTGACTCATTTTTGCTGTTCACCCTTTTTCTTTTTTCTTTCTTCAACCAATTGCAAAAACTCATCTTCTGTTAAGGTCTTAACTCCAAATTTCTGTGCCTTTTGAAGTTTACTGCCAGGATTCTCGCCAACAATAAGGTAGTCGGTTTTTCTTGAAACATTATCAGTGTAATGTCCACCCAATGACTCGATGTACCGCTTTATTTCCTCCCTGGAAAAGTTTTTGAGGGTTCCCGTTACGCAAAAGGTCAGTCCTGATAAAACATCTTCTTTAACTTCGATGTTGCTCTTCATATTAACGCCGGCTTTTTTTAGTTTTTCTATTATCTCCTTTGTTTTAGGCAGTTTGAAGTAATCATATATACTTTTTGCCGTATCTTCACCAATTCCCTCCACTAAAAGCAAATCTGCAATAGACGCGTTTGCTAATTCCTCCAAAGAGCGGAATTTCCTTGCTAGTATCTTTGCTGTTCTTTCGCCAACTCCAGGAATTCCAAGTCCAACAATCAATCTCTCAAGACTTACAGATTTAGCCCTCTCAATCTCTGACAATATATTTGCTATCATCTTTGGACCTAACCCGCTGATTTGAGCAAGGTCAAAGATGGTGAGATAAAATATGTCTGCGATGTCTTTGACTAATCCGGCATCAACGAGCTTTGAAATAATCTTCGGTCCTAAGCCTTGAATGTCAAGAGCTTGTCTTGATACAAAAACTTCCAGATGCCTTTTGAGTTTCGCTGGACAGTGTGGATTAAGGCACTTGTATGCAACATACTCCTTCGACTCCTTTCCTACAGGTCCACCACATACAGGACATTCATCGGGAACTGTTACAGGTTGTTCCTGACCAGTTCTTAGGTCCTTAACCACATGAACGACTTGTGGTATTATTCCACCAGCTTTCTCAATTAACACGTAATCTCCAATTCTTATATCCTTCTCTTTTATGTAGTCAAAATTATGAAGCGAAGCACGTTTGATAATAGTTCCTTCAAGTTCCACAGGTTCAAATTCAGCAACAGGAGTTATCACTCCGGTTCGACCCACCTGGTATGTAATCCCTATAATCTTCGTCCTTGCTTGTTGTGCTGGGAACTTAAAGGCAATTGCCCAGCGAGGAGACTTCGCAGTCCAACCTAACTCGTTCTGTTTTGCAAAGTCGTTGACTTTTACGACAACACCATCAACCCAGTATTCAAGCTTGCTCCTCTCCTTAGACCAGTTTCTCCAATACTCTATAACTTCTTCTATAGATTTACACAACTTGCTATGTGGATTCACTTTGAAGTGCAATTTTTTAAGAAACTCCAAAGCTTCCCATTGAGTTTTCAATCCGTATTGTTGTGGTTTAACAATGTAATACATGAAAGAATCTAAGTTTCTCTTCGCCACCTCGGCAGGGTCCAATAAGTGCAACGTCCCTGCTGTTGCATTTCTTGGATTTGCAAATGGTGTTAGCCCTTCTTCTTCCCTCTGCTGGTTGTATTCTTCGAAATAACTCACCGGCATGAATATCTCTCCACGAACCTCAATAGTTAGCGGTTCTGGCAGTCTTAGAGGTATAGATTTCACGGTCTTTACATTGGCGGTTACATCGTCACCTTTTATTCCATCACCTCTTGTGATAGCTCTCACCAGTAGACCATTTTCGTATCTAAGTGCAATTGAAACACCATCTATCTTGAGCTCTGCAACGTATTCGACATCTCCTACAGTTTTTCTAACACGCTCATGAAAGTTCAAAATCTCAGCTTCGTTGTAAGTATTATCTAAACTAAGCATAGGTTCGCTGTGTTCGACTGTTTCAAAGCCTTCAATAGGTTGACCTCCAACCCTCTGGGTTGGCGAATCGGGAGTTCTGAGCTCTGGGTATTTTTCTTCAAGCTCGATAAGTCTTTGCATTAACTTATCGTATTCTTCATCAGTAATGACAGGACTCGCCAGAACATAGTAACGATAGTTATGATACTCAATCTCTCTTCTTAGTCTTTCTACCTCTTCCCTTATTTTTTCCGGAACCATCGCTATCCCCTCTTTTACCTTTTTTCTTCGCTCCTTTTTCTTTAATCTTAACACCTTCGAGGAGTTTTTCTATTTCGGTATCAGATTCTGTTTTGACACTTTCATCTGACTTATCTTTTTTTATCTTCTTTAAATCCTTATCTGAAGCGATTTCAAAATCAATTTCCATCCTCACTTTGTCTGCTCTTACTACTTTGGCTTTTAGCATATCACCGATTCTGTAGACAGTTCCTGTGCGCTTACCAATAAGCAAGCTCTTAATTTCATCATAGTAGTAATAATCATCGAGGGTTGAAACATGAATAAGGCCTGAGATGTATTTGTCCGGTATCTCTACAAACATACCAAATTTTGTAACCGATGTGACAACAACATCGTATATTTCACCAATATGTCTTGAAATGTAGTCAATCTTCTTCAGAGCCTCGTAGTCCCATTCTGCCTCATCAGCAACCCTTTCCCTCTTGCTACAATGCACTGCCGCTTTTGCAAGGTACTTTTCTAACTTCTTGATTTCCTTCCTTGGAATAGCTCCACCAGTTTCGAGGTACATTTTCAACAATCTGTGAACTATCAAGTCCGGATACCTTCGTATTGGTGATGTAAAATGTGTGTAAGCTTCCGATGCAAGTCCAAAGTGTCCAACGTTGCTTGGTGAATATATTGCACGCTTCATAGAACGCACCAAAAGTCTTTGTATACTGCTTCTTAGCGGATGGTCTTTTGTTTTTTCCAAAAGCTCTTGCAAAATCTTAGGGTGTATATTTTGTGGTAATTTCATTTTAATTCCCAGTGCGCTTAGATAATTCTTCAGCTGAAGCATTGTATCAAAATCTGGCTCCTCGTGAATTCTGTAAAGGAATGGAATTCCCGCGTTGTGGAATATTTCAGCAACTGTTTCATTTGCCTTAATCATAAACTCCTCAATGATTACCTCGGATTCGCCTCGCTTTCTTGGAATAATATCAATTGCATGACCTTTTTCATCCAGGATAATCTTTACTTCATCACCTTCGATATCAAGTATAGCTCCTCTTCGTCTTCTATTTTCTCGTAGGATATCTTTTAATTCCTTCATCAAATATATATGTTCTGCCAAATCCTTGAGTTTATCACCTTCAGGTTTTCCTTCAAGGAAAGCATTAACATCATCGTATACAAGCCTTCTATAGCTCCTAATTACCCCGTTTCCAACTTTGTAATCGACAACGTCTCCTTGTTTGTTAATTTCCATAATCAAAGACATAACAAGCCTGTCCTCGCCTTGGACTAGGCTGCATAGACCATTAGAAAGTTTAAAAGGTAGCATAGGAATTACCCTATCGACTAAATAGACACTTGTTGCTCTGTTATATGCCTCGTTGTCAAGTGCAGTTCCAGGCTTTACATAGTGAGATACATCGGCAATATGCACACCGAGAAGGTAATTCCCATTTGGAAGTTTTTTCACCTGCACTGCATCGTCGAAATCTTTTGCATCAGGTCCATCTATTGTGACAATAATTTCATTTCTAAAATCCCATCTGCCTTCCAAATCTTCCTCCCGAACGTAATCCGGTAATTGTGCTGTTTCTTTAAGCACTTCCTCTGGAAACTCAACAGGCAGGTTGTGTTTTATTACAACTGTAGGAAAGTCAGTAGCTGGGTCCTCAACCCTTCCCAAGACTTCTACTACACGTGCTTGAGGAGACTTTGTTGCAGATGGATATCTAATAATCTCAGCAACAACTTTCATACCAGGTTTTGCACCGTTTATTTCCTCAATAGGGACGTTGAATTCAACTGGTAATTTTGGGTCATCTGGAATCACAAATGCGAATTGACCTCGGGTTTGAAAAACTCCTACAAACTGTTTGATACCCCTCTCAAGTACTTTGACAACTCGCCCTTCCGGTAATTCATACCATTTTCCTATGATTTGAACTAAGACCTTATCTTTGTGCATTGCAAAATTCGTTTTTTCAACTGGTACAGCGATTTCTTGACCTTCATCAGTTGTTACAAAAGCCAGATTTCCACTTCTGGTGAATTCAATAATCCCGGTAAGTAGATTACCCTTCGTTAGTGTGTATCGCCCATCGTCACCTCTGAATATGTAACCTCGGTTTACCAAATCTTCCAACATAGCTTTTAGCTTTTGTTTTTCCTTCGGGTCGCTGATTTCGAAATTTCTGCACAATTCCTTGAATGTCATAGGATTGTAATCTGGTGACTTGAAAAATTTCTTTAATTCTGATTTTTTTAACACGAAAATTCCCTCCTTTATTATTTTCTTTGCTAATCTATTGTCAATTATATCATACCTAAGCGGCGTTGAATCTCATAAAACTTTAAATACCAAACGGCGATTAATTACTAAACGCCCTTGATTTTTCCTACCAAAGCGCTTTTGACTATGTTCTTTTTAGATGATAGACTTCCAGTAGAAACTTGGAGAAAATTAAAAAAGTCAAGGAGGTATACGTGTGCAAAAGAAACACATCTTTTCACTCGAGAGCTTTGTCTTTTTGGCTTTAGTAATTATCTTTTTCTGGGTATTCATATTTGCGATGGGTAGTGCGAACTTTTTTAAAACTCTTATGGCAACCGCCCATGACCTTTTGCTGAACACTGTCTTTTTTATAATGGCTGTTGCAGTATTGACAGGAGCTTTTGCCAGCTTGCTTTACGAGTTTGGAATTGTTCATTGGATTCACTTACTACTCGATAGACTTATGCGTCCTTTGTATGGTCTTCCAGGTATCGCGGCAATGGGGATAATTTCTACATACTTTTCGGATAACCCAGCGATAATAGCGCTTGCCAAAGATAAATCGTTCATATCACATTTTGAAAAATGGCAAGAACCTTTACTTTGTAATCTTGGGACATCATTTGGGATGGGGATGATAGTATCAACATTTTTTATCGCTCAGGGTGGTAAAGTTGGTGTTAACTTGCTGCCGGCTGTTATTATGGGAAACATTGGAACACTGATTGGAAGCGTTGTGAGCGTTAGATTATTTTCGATATGGACCAAAAAACGTTTGGGAAGTGTGCATAAAGAAGTGGAAAAGAGTGTGTCCCATTTACGAGATATTCGCGAAGGAAATGCATTTGAAAGGTTCTTAGAAGCTATGCTCGACGGGGGAAAGACAGGGGTCGACATAGGTCTCGGCATAATTCCAGGTGTACTTGTTATAAGTACTTTGGTTATGATGCTAACATTTGGACCAAAAGACCCTTCCACAGGATATCAGGGTTTAGCGTATGAAGGTATCGCTTTGTTTGATAAACTTGGAAAGCTCATATATTGGCCCATCAAAATCCTCTTCGGGTTTGATAGTCCACAGCTTATCGCATTTCCAATAACTTGTCTTGGTTCAACAGGTGCAGCACTTGCGTTGGTTCCCAAGTTTCTCGAACATGGGCTTATCAAGCCAAGTGATGTTGCTGTTTTTACAGCAGTTGGTATGACTTGGAGTGGATACCTTAGTACGCATGTTGGCATGATGGATGCTCTGGGTTATCGTTATCTTACAAGCAAGGCTATTCTTTCGCATACAATTGGAGGATTAGTCGCTGGATTTTCAGCAAACATTCTCTACAGAATATTCTTTTAACAGTTCAAGGATGCTATTTCCAAAGGGGGGTTATCCAATGAACCTAGCAAAGCTTAGTCTTTCCCAAATCGAAATACTTAAGACGTCAGGAGAGTTCGAAACCAGCACGTATAAATTCAATTTAGATGGTATAACTTACCTTATAGACCCTGGGTTCGGTATAGGCGGAAAAGTTAAGAAAGACAGACAAGTTGACGTTATAATCACACATGGTCATTATGACCACATAAGTGGGCTTCCTGAAATCGATTTTGACAGAATATACATTTCTCCAGAAGACAGCATTGCACTCACGGACCCCATATCAAACCTATCGGCATTTTTCACGGAACCTTTCGCTTTTGAGGTGGAGTGGTATAATATAGATGAATATTTTCAAACAATTGTTGCACCTGGTCACACACCTGGTTCAAGGATAATAATCTTTGAAGGGGTTATCTTCACAGGTGATGTTGTATTTTCCAATTCAATTGGCAGGGTCGATTTGTATGTAGATAAATTAGAACAAGCGGAAATGAGAAAACAAATGACAGCAACGATAAAAAGATTGAGAGGACTATTCAAAACTCTCCCAGAAGATTGGTATATCTGTCCAGGACATGGTGATATAGTTACTATAAAAAGATTGTTCGAAATAAATCCGTTCTTCAAATAAAATCCAGGAAGTGGTAGTTTGTTAAAATCGTTTCGGAACGCGGATATATATGACCAAGCTTACTTGGAACGACTACGAAGCCTGGAAATCAAACGAAAGGTTATTGTGGATATTTTGAAGAATTACAAAGCTTTGGACAAAGCAAAGGTTGAAGTGCTCACAAAAAATCTAGAACATCCCAACAAGCAAGGATTGAGAAGAATCAATCCTATTATTTTGTCATTCCTGCTCGACAGTCTTTTTACAATCCGAGAAAGTATTGAGATTAAGATATCAGAGTTTGAGAAAAACAAGCTTTCCCGATACGTTCTTTTCGAAATTCTCTTTTGGTCAAAGCCTTCCACGTATCCGTTCCCGAATGAGAAAGTTGAAAACTACAAAGCTTTTCTTGCAAAAAAGCGCCAAAAGCTCAAAGAAGCAAAATTGGAAAATTTCCTTCAGTTGTATGCACTGGAAAGTATTGAAAAAGACACATTTTTGAGGGATGTGAAGGAAGAGATTTTCAAAGTTAAACCCGAAAACCTTGAAGAATACCTTTGGATAAATGATTTTGTTGATTACCTAAGCCCTATAGAAAAAAGTGAAATAAAAAACAAAGTGCATCCATATGTATGGAAAGTGTTGAACTCAAAATCAAAAACAATTCCCGTGGTTATAGATGGAAACAACATACTTCTTGCTTCTGAACTTAGAGGTCCAGAGAGGATAGATGCACTTTTGGAATTAATCTCAAAATTAGACCAAACTTACTTTCCATTTTATTTGGTTTTCGATGCAAATGCTAAATACAAGTTTCATACGAGATATTTTAACTACAAACGCACTTACTATCATTCACCGGCAGATGAGCTGATATTAGGACTTGCAAGAGAGATCAAGGGTGTTGTGTGTTCAAAAGATAAGTTCAAAGATTACAATATGAACATCAGAAATATCTGGTATGATTTGAAATTATAATTCAGGGAGGTATATATTTGATTGTACTTGGTAGTTCTTCCCCAAGGCGAATACAGTTACTCTCGTTATTAGGTTTGCCTTTTGAGGTTGTAAAACCCGATGTCGATGAAGATATACCTAATGAGAAAATCTACAACCCAGATGTTGTAGTTACAGAACTTGCCAAACTGAAATGTGAAGCTGTTTTCAATAAACTAAATACCTACAGAAATCGCTATCATTTTAGGTTTGACGAGGTCGATGCTATTATCACAGCTGACACAATTGTATGGTTAGATGGCGAAATTCTTGGAAAGCCAGTGAACGAAAAAGAAGCCGAGAAAATGCTCAGAAGACTTTCAGGAAATTGGCATAAAGTTTTTACTGGAGTCTGTGTTAAAATATCAGGTGAAGAAATAACGTTTTTCGAAGAAACACAAGTTAAGTTCAAAGAACTCAGCGATTGGGAAATTTCCTATTACATTTCAACAGGTGAACCATTAGACAAAGCTGGCGCTTACGGCATACAAGGACTTGGTGGTGCTTTTGTCGAAAGAATCGTTGGAGATTATACCAATGTAGTTGGACTACCCATGCCAAAGCTTTGGCAGGTTTTGTTTGATAGGGGGGTTATTCAAAAATATGCCACTCGAAAATGGTCCCAGAGAGAAACTACTTAAAGAAGGTCCACAAGCCCTCAGTACAGAGGAATTGCTCGCAATACTTTTGCGAACGGGAACGAAAAACAAGGACGTACTGACCGTTGCAAAAGAAATATTCGAGCAAAATGGAAAAAGCTTATATAAACTATCGCGAGCTACGGTGCAAGATTTGAGAAAAGTAAAAGGTTTAGGAATGGTGAAGATAGTAACACTCATAGCTGCTTTAGAAATAGCTAAACGCTTAGCAAAAGAAGAGGTAAAGAGTTCTGAAGGACCTTTAAATTCTCCAGAAAAAGTTTTTCGGTACTGTTTAGATATGCAGAGCTTTCCTCAAGAAGTCGTGAGGGTTATATTCTTAGACTCAAAACTTAGAATCATTGGTTCTTCCGATATCTCAAGAGGTACGTTAACGACATCAATTGCCCACCCACGTGATGTGTTTCGAGAAGCACTTGTGAGAAATGCACACGGGGTGATTATAGTCCACAATCATCCATCAGGAGACCCTACACCGAGTGCAGAGGATATAGAAATTACAAAACGTCTTATAGAGGCTGGTAAAGTTTTGGGTGTAACCGTTCACGACCACGTAATTATAGGAACCACATACTACAGTATCGTGCAAAGATTGAAGTAAGTCAATTCAAGAAACCTTAAGAGGTGATGATATGGTTGGCGGTTTCGAAAACGAAGATGATAAGTTAAGAAACATTATGAAACTAAAAGAGGAACTCGAAAAAGACTTGAAGAAGAAAGGGTTGCTTAAAGAAAAGAAGACAGATAAGCAAAAATCCTCTACTGTTGACGAAGAAACCATCAAAAAACTTCGAGAAACCATAGTCACTACTGCTCATTTATCCGAAGACAAAAGTCTAACACTTTATGATATAAACTTCCAAGACTATGATGCAAGCATAGATGATATAATCAAGACTCTTAGAACTTTCATGATGAGAACCACAAATATGAACTGGAAGATTATTTACGAAGGGCTAATTCGCTTACTTGAAGGAAATATATCAAAGGCTAAAGAATCCTTCCAACAAGCAAGTGGGATAGAAGCTAACTACAACAGGCTTTTGACAGCAATGTACAATGGAGAAGATATATCACAAGAGGCCATTACATTCTTAAAAAATAATCCTGAACAAATCTACCCATTATTACTTTTACTTGAAAGAGAACTGTTAAAGGGGACAGGTGATGGTATAGAGAAAATATTAACATTGCTAGCGAGAAAATCATCGATATGGAACCTTGTTTATGAAATGTATCTTAACAAGGCAACCGAGGAAACCTTAAACGTTGCTGTGCGGGAAAAGGGATTTGCTACGTTAATTGTTCTCTTGGGCGTATACATCGATAGTAGCAGAGACTATCCTATCCAAAATCATACGTGTTTGAATGTTCATAAAGCCTATCTCAGAGGTGAAACTATAACTGCGCCTGAATGGTGTGTATTTGGTCAATTGGCAATCGAGGCAAGGAAATTTTTGGCAGGGTATCAAGTTGACTTAAACAAAATAAGAAAATTTGAAAAGACTCCTGAAGGCAAGTTGTTTTTGGGAATGCTTTATTACAATATGAACAATAGAACAATTGCCGAACAATATTTAAAAGCTTTTGAAGCTCAGGTTAGTGAATACAAAATTTACGCCAAACCATTAAAGCAATCCAAAATAGGGATGGAACAGTTCATCCGTGTGCCAACCGGCTTCCAACCAGTTAGCGAGGATAAGGGTATTTTGGAGTTTATTGAAGAGAATCCGGGATACGATATTTATGCAAACTTCCGGAACACCGAATTTGTAAGGCTCGTTTTCTCAGAAGAACATTGCAAAATTAACTATTCATAAAAACGATGAGGTCTTAAGGAGGCATTCGTATGATTCCACTTTTCGATTTAACAAGGCAGTATGAAAAAATAAGAAGCGAAGTTTTAGAAGCGATTGATCGGGTCATTTCTGATGGAAGAGTCATACTCGGACCAAGTGTTGAAAAGTTTGAAAAAGAACTCGCAGAATACTTAAATGTTAAACATGCAATAGGTGTAGCTAACGGTAGTGATGCGCTTGTTATTTCACTCCATGCCATTGGAATTGAAAAGGGTGAAAAGGTTGTAACCACCCCTTACACCTTCTTTGCTACCGCTTCGTGTATTGTTCGCAACGGAGGTGTTCCTGTATTTGTCGATGTTGAACCTGATACTTACAACATAGACCTAAACCAGGTAGAACAAGTTTTAAAGAGAGAAAAGATAAAAGTTGTAATTCCTGTCCATCTATTTGGTCGCACAGTTGATTTTGAAAAATTGGACTTCCTAAAACAAAAGTTTGGTGTTAAAATATTGGAGGACGCCGCGCAATCGATAGGAAGCGAAGGAAAAATTGGCAACATTGTCAAAAAATCAGGCACTTTTGGCGATATTGGCATTTTTTCTTTTTTCCCAACTAAAAACCTTGGAGCTTATGGAGATGCAGGAGCAATAGTGACAAGTGATGACCAACTTGCCGAACGTGCACGGATGCTTAGACAACATGGTTCTAAGAAAAAGTATTATCACGAGATGGTTGGTTACAATTCAAGGCTTGATTCAATCCATGCAGCGATACTGAGCATCAAGCTTAAGCACTTAGAAGAATGGACACAAAGAAGGATTGAAATAGCGAAACTGTATCAAAAACTCTTCGAAGAAAAGAAACTTCCAGTGAAGTATCCAAAGGTTGAAGAAAAAGGTTACAGAAACCATGTTTACCATCAATACGTTGTTGAATTCGAGGATGAAAAAATAAGAGACAGAGTCAGAGACCACTTAACGAAGAATGAAATTGGGACAGCATTATATTACCCACTGCCTTTGCATTTACAGAAATGTTTTGCTGAGTATGGTTATAAACAAGGGGATTTTCCCATTGCTGAAAAGTTATCAAAGACAACACTTGCACTCCCGATATTTCCAGAACTTACAGATGAAGAAATTGAGTTTGTAGTAGAAAAAATAAGCGAGGTGTTATAAAATGGCAGAAATCATTAACGATGCACAGAAAGAACAATTTTTACAGACATTGGAGAACTTTGTCAGAAGATACCTGCGAGTCAAGGAAACTATCAAAGAACTAAACAAAGAAAAAAAGGACCTTGAAGATGCCATTATTCAAATGGTTGAGGGCACTGACATTGACCATATAATAGTTGATGGCGTTGTCGTTGAGTTTGAAAATAGGACAAAAATTAAATTAAAATAAGGATAAAGGTTAAACCAATCTGGGAAACAGACAAAAAAAGAAAAAGTTTCCCAGCAAAAATTCCCAAAATCTTAGCGTGGGGGGAAAAGAGTATGGAGAGTATTAACAGGTATTTCGGTATCTCGCAGGCAGGTTCTACGGTTCGCAGAGAAGTTGTAGCCGGTATTACCACCTTCTTGACGATGGCTTACATCGTCTTTGTTAACCCTTCCATCCTCGTCCAAGCAGTCCCAGGAATCTTTGACCAAACTGGAAAGATTATTGACCAGGCTCTCTACAACTCATACTACGGTGCATTTATGGTTGCAACCATTGTAGGTGGCGCTATTGCAACACTCATCATGGGACTTTATGCGAATTACCCATTTGCACTTGCACCTGGTATGGGACTCAATGCATATTTCACCTACACGGTTTGCTTAAAACTTGGAATTCCTTGGCAGTTAGCTTTGACAGCTGTATTTATCGAAGGACTCATCTTTATTTTTCTGACAGTTACAGGTGCAAGAGCATTTGTAGCTAAGGCTGTGCCACAACCTGTGAAAGCAGCAACAGGTGCCGGTATTGGACTTTTTATAGCACTCATAGGTCTTAAAAACGCGGGAATCGTGATGCCTGACCCTGTGACTGCTGTCACACTTGGACATTTAAACAAACCTGATACATTATTAGCGATTCTTGGCTTCTTCATAACAGTAGTTCTTTTCGCATTGAACGTTCCAGGTTCGATTCTTCTTGGTATTATACTCACAACTATAATTGGCGCTACTCCTATTTTCAACGTAACTCACTATCAAGGAATAATAGGAAAAATTCCTGATATATCTCCTACCTTCTTCAAATTGCAGTTCGATGCCCAAACACTTCTTTCTGGAACTTTCTGGGTTGTTGTTGCTACATTTTTCTTCGTTGATTTCTTCGATACACTCGGAACGCTTACAGGTCTTGCTGAAGGAACAGGATTCACAAAGAAGAACGGAGAATTAGAAAGAGGAACAAGGGCATATCTTGCCGATGCTATAGGAACAGTTGTGGGTGCACTCTTTGGAACATCAACAGTTACGACTTACATAGAAAGTAGCACCGGTATTGCAGTTGGAGGAAGAACAGGTTTAACGGCTGTTGTCGTTGCTTTACTAATGCTTGCGATGTTGTTCTTCTCCCCTCTTGCGTTGACAATTCCAGCTGCTGCAACCGCTCCAGCACTTATATTCGTTGGTGTGCTTATGGTCAAGAGCTTGATGAGTATCAAATGGGATGATATAACGGATGCAGTTCCTGCGTTTGTAACACTTACTATGATTCCATTTACGTACTCAATTGCAAATGGTATCGCTCTTGGAATCATCACGTATCCAATAGTAAAAACTCTCTCTGGAAAAAGAAAAGAAGTACATTGGTTTACTTGGTTTCTTGCGATACTTTTTGTGGCTTATCTAACATTCTTCAGGGAATAATTAAAACAAACGAAAAGGAAAAAAGTCCGGATTAATTCCGGACTTTTTATTTATTATAGCAGGATAATTTAATATTTTGCTCGATTACTTAGATTTATAATGCTCTATGGTGTGTGTTTTTCAAGTTTCAATTTGCAACTCTGACTTCTCGTAATTGAAGTTACATTTCAATTACTTAATAAAGATGAGTAAATGAACGAAAAAGTTATATAAACTGGAATAATGTTTTTTTTTTTAGCCTGTAATTAAGATTGATGAATGGCACGGTATGTACTAAAATAAGTGTGTACACTAAACCGCGGTTTAGTAGATTAAAATTAAGGAGGGATAGAAAGTGAAAATTGAGAAAATAGTAACGATTGTTTTTTTATGCGTTCTTGGTTTGTATGTACCTTCAGTGGTTAAAGCCGACATATTAAAAATCTCTACAGAGACGTTTAATGAAGTAAACATTAGTTATGTTAAGAACATGCATTCGCCTAATTCAACAGGAAAAATATTTATTGCTATAGTTAAATTTGTTGTAGAGTACATTGGTGGAAAAGTTTGTGATTATTTAGTTAGAATAATTGGTGATTCTGTAGAAGATTGTGTGGAGAATGCGAAGGAGTACAACGAGATGATAAAATATAATTACCTTGTTCTCTCCAGTACGATGTCTATAGAAAGAATCTATGAAGTATCTCATATAACAATGTCTTTACCCAATAAATCATTAAATGATTAGGACCTAAAACAATGCTGTCATAAATGCTTCAGTTGTGGTGATAAAATGAATTCGAATAGAGAAGTATCGGTAGATGCTTTAGAAAGTTTAAAAAAGAATATTATTTATACATTTGTTATTTTTATACTTTTGACGTATTTTAGCAAACTTAACAGATTTAGTGAGAATTTTAGTGAAAATAATTTTTTTCTAGAATTTGCTCTCGTTTTACTTGAAGAATTCATATTCAGAGTGAAACTTTATACATACCTAAAAAGAAACAACAGCGCCATGTTCAGCGCCGTTGTTTCTTCGATTATATTTTCACTTGCACATATACAATACTATCCGAATTTTATACTTCTACTTCATTTATTTATTCACGGATTCGGTTTAACCGTTGTATATGACTTCACAAATTCTATTTTGATAATCTCTCTTATGCACTTTTTGAATAATAATTTTTTGCTATTTTTACCTGATAATTCCTTCTCAGCCTTATTTTCGACATCTCAAGTGGTTTACTTTATCATGGCGATATTTATTGTTTATTTTTCTGTAAAAAAAACACCGGTAACTTTGGAATCATTTAAACTAAGTTTAAAGAGTAGAAAAATATCAAATCTGATAACAAATATGATTTTTCAAATTCCATACATATTATTACCTACGTCCATAATATTATCTTCTACTCAAAATTACGATGAAAAAAAGGTTGATTTGATCATTTGTTTATATTTAATTTCCGCTGTAATATTCTGTTTTCTTTTTCATTTTATCGGAACAACCCAAATCAAGAGAACCTTAGTAACTTATTCTTATATTAATCTTCTATACTTTTGTTCGCTTTTTGTTCTTAGAACATTTTCACCGAGGTCTTTTTATCTAGAGCTGATATTTATGTATACTTTACCGTATCTAATACTTTTAAAAGACAACGTTATTCCTAAACTTGAGCGCATATTAATTATTATATCATCCACCACAGTGTTTTCAATAGGAATAATACAGAAGGCAACAGCATTTGAAATATTATTGGTAGTCTCTCTTGTACTGATACTTCTGATTAGAGTCAGTGATACACTTTATAATTTTTTGGCTTTCAGTATTTCTTCCTTAATTACAAACTTTTGTCCAGCCAATTTTAGTCTTTCGTTTATTGCTTTCTGGAGAGTTTACCTGTATATTATTATACTTCTCTTCTCTATAAGATATTACAAACTGTATCATGGAGAAAACTGAGTAATAATCATGTCCCGTTTGGTTGATTATAAACCTTAAAATAAATTTTGAAGTCTAACAATAATTAAACAAACCAAGCCCGGTATCCGGGCTTGGTATGGATTTTGATAGTGTTAACTTGTAGTGATGAAAGAGTGTAATTGTGAAAGAATGCGATTGATATTGCCATTGTGCGTTTTCCAAAGATTCTTCACTACACAAAATCCTTGAATATATTTCGCTAAGTTCTTCG
>Ga0224486_100149_pt1 | contig 32470 bp, 30 predicted proteins | sample TexhydDE_CT_test_FD_172013 | JGI IMG/M metagenome (GOLD analysis project Ga0224486, IMG submission 172013) | Fracking water microbial communities from deep shales in Oklahoma, United States - hydraulically fractured wells DE_CT_test ... | reverse complement strand
CTGCCATAGGAGATACGACGATTATCGTACCCCCCTTCTTAACGCAGGGGTGTTGGACGCCGTTGCCGGCAACTACACCTAAAGCCTCGGCCGCCACATGATAAAGGTTGTTATCTTTGGGATGACCGGCAGAAACTATCACAATGTCTGCCGGTGCGGAAAAAGAGGCTTCATAAACCCTGCGTGCCGTACGCTCGATCAGAGTTCGATGGGCCAGCTCCACCTCGCCGCAGATGACGTCAATAATCTCTTCTTTTTCATTAACTACGGCGTTGATTAACAAATCCAGGCCCGCCAGCCGGGCGGCGTCATAGCCGAACTGGATAAAGAGGTTGCCCTCTACCTTGCCCAGGCCGGTGCGTGGGTCGTCCAGGGTGGCCGGGGTATGGATGCTGCTGATAGTTTTGCTTGATGAAAGCCCTACGGCTATGGCCTTGCCGCCGCCGCTGTAACCGGCTATGGGGTGCGGTAAAATCGTGCCTAGGGCGATTTTGAGATCGGCTTCATAAAAATAGCGATTTACCAGGGCCGGGTAACCGCCCGATGTCCGGCCCAGGTCGACTAACGGACTGGTATCGGAAAAGTGATTGATGACGCGCACACTGTTAACTTTGTCCCCCACCATGGCAGCAATCTCTTCTGTAGTAGCCGGCCGGTGGGAACCCGTGCCTACAATAACCGTAATGTCTTCGTCTTTAATTCCGGCTTCGTTTAACTCCCTGAATACGTGCGGTAAGATCCATTTTTCAATATTGGGGCGGGAAGCGTCGGAAATGGCGATGCTTACTTTCATCCCCGGGCGGGCCAGTTCGCTCAAGGTGCGGGTATCCACGGGGTTTGCCAGCGCGGCTTTAATGGCTGCGCTGGGATCGGCTAAAGGAGGAAAAGAAGGCGGTTCTAGGATGCCTATGATATTTTGTTGCGGGACTTCTATAGCTAGAAAATCACTTCCGTAAGGCATTGGGATTTTCATAATTACCCCTCACTTATGATGGTTTACATGGTTTCTTGCAGGTAGTAACGTTAGGTTGCTATAAAACATACGCGCGGCACTTTTTTACCGGGAGTGGACCCCCGTTTAAGGGATATTGGTGTTATCATCCTTTCTACCTTTACCTTGGGCATTATTGCAGAAGCTTCTATCTCAATCAAATAAGCCTTCATCAGGAGAAAATCAGCTTTTTCTAGCGTCGCTGTCGGAACTGAGAAGGACAGAGCAAGCTCCAAAAGTCTCCTCTCATTACTAAGCGTCCATGCCATCACTTGTTTCTGTAGGAATGTTCTGGTTGCGACGAAAACGCTCCATCAATATTGGCGACAGCAGCGACAGAAGGATCAAAGCTATTAAGATATCACTGAGCGGGCTTGTCAGGAAATATCTAAAAGGATTGCCCTGAGCAAGCTGGAGAGCTGTGCGTAAACCTTTTTCGGCCATTGGCCCTAAAATTATTCCCAGTACTACTGGTGCCGGATGAAAACCGTTTTTTTTCATGTAATACCCTAAAAGTCCGAAGAAAAACATCACGCCAACATCAAACAGACTAAGATTTATAGCATAAGAACCGATAACGCATAAAGCAATAATGATCGGTGCTAGATACTTGGACGGAACGCGGGTAATTATGGGGAGATACCTCGCCGCAGCCAGGCCAACAATGACTAAAACAAGTTGTGCAAGAATAAAGCCAATAATCAACATATAAGTCACATCAGCATATTTAGTGAAAAGTTCACGCCCCGGAATAAGTCCCTGAATCATGATGCCACCAAGCATTACTGCAGTGGTTGCGCTTCCTGGTATCCCCAGGGTTAGAAGAGGAATCAGCGCGCCGCCGCATACAGCATTATTAGCGGCCTCGGAAGCGGCAACTCCTTCAGGATTTCCGGTACCGAACTTATGAGGTTCTTTAGAAAAGCGCTTAGCCTCGTTATAACCCACCCAGGATGCAATATCACCACCCGCTCCGGGCAACATTCCAACGATAATGCCAATTATCGAAGAACGCAAAATGGTTATCCATAAATTTTTTAGTTCTTTTAAGGTAGGGGTAACACGTACATTACCAAGAGAGCCAATCTCAACCGCGTTCGCACTTTTATTCTGGGCACTAAGGGTAAGTACCTGCGACATGGAAAAAAGTCCAATTAAAGCCGGAATAAAACTGATCCCCGATTCAAGAGGGGTCAATCCAAAGGTAAAACGGGGATAACCGCTTATTATATCCACCCCAACTGAACCTACAAGGAGCCCAATGACACCTGATATTAACCCCTTTACTACGGAATCTCCAACAAGGCTGCCAATAATAGTCAAGCCAAAAACAGCTAACAAGAAGTATTCTGCCGGCCCGAACATCAACGAAATCTTTGATAACGGAGGTGCTATAAGGAGCAAGGCTAACCCGCTAATGAAACCCCCTATACCTGAAGAAACTGTGGATACTCCCAGAGCTTTGCCTCCAAGTCCCTTTTTTGTCATAGCATAGCCGTCAATAGCAGTAGCAGCTGATGCCGGTGTCCCAGGTGTATGAATTAAAATTGCCGAAATTGACCCACCGTACACAGCACCAGCATAAATAGAGGCCAGCATAATTAGAGCTTGAGCTGGATTCATGGTAAACGTCAAAGGTATCAGGAGTGCCACACCCATAGTTGCACTAAGCCCGGGCAATGCGCCAATGACTATGCCACCGATAGTTCCCCCTACCAGAGCTATTATCGTTTGCAGATTAAATAAATTAAATAGCGCCTGGAAAATCAAAAACACTCACCCCTTTTTAGATTACGTACGTTCTCGGAAACTTCCAAACGTTGGTGCTTAAACCCTTCAGAAAGGTTTATTTTTTCTCCCCAGCTCCTATGGGGTATAGGGATAAATAGGTGCCGAAAATAGGCGTTTGAGTTAGTACGTGTCCTGTTATCCTGTTATTCTTCTTTTGGCCGCCCGGCTGAGTACGAGCCGGTTAACTTGCTGCGTTCTTTGTTATTGATGACTAATTTGAAGATCGCTGGTATTTCGCAATGGGTCTCGATGCTCAAACGGGATAAGGTCCTGGCTATCCTTTCGGATTTCGAACCGCATAAGACGCCTGGCGTCGGTACTTTTTATGATTTCTTCCACCGCTGTTAGCTGAAGGATAGCACGAAAATTCGTGACCGCCGCCTTAAGCTGTGTCCTTTTATGGCGAAACCTAAGGATAGACTTAAGTCTGGTCAGAAGCTTGCCCCAAAACACCCAGGTGTCGTGGGGAGATTGATGCAGCAAGCTATTAAGGGCCGGTCCTTTAGCCTCAGACCGGAGAGATTGATCCAACTCATCTTTTCCATAGCTAGTGTGGACCGCTCCGTGGCCCTGGGCCTTGTTCCTGACCCTGCGGCTTTAATGATCGCCGGGGATGGTTCTCCTTTGCGCACGGGCACCAGCCTGGCTGGCGTGAAGGTATGCCGTTGCCGCGAACAGAGGGCTTCCGCTGTTCCTGCCTCCGCCGTTACACAGACCCCGACGCCATTTGGGTTAGGACAGCTACCGGAGTACTTATTTCTACGGTTATACTCTTTATGAGTTAACCGCTGCCGATAGCCGCTATGAGTTGCCTCTTTATTGTTACCCTGTCGCCATGACTCGGTCCTAGGACAGAAAGCGTGTTAAACGGGAGATTAATTGTCCTCGTCCTTGCTCGCCTTCGCCTTATTATGGCCGTACTGTTCATACTAAGCCCCATGATGAACGGTGCCTCTTTACGCAAACGCCGCGTCATTCTTTAGCCTGGAAGAAAGTCTACGTCAACCGTTCCGCTGCCGAACGTTCTTTTAAGCGCGCCAAGGTTGATTATGAGCTGGAACGTTGTCGCGTTAGGTGCAAGGAGGCTTAGTTCTGGCGCAGCCATCTGGTGGCCTTGAACCAGCACCTAGGATGCCTGGATTGCTGAGGCTTCAGCTCAAGGCTGGGACATCTTGGCTGAGGTCCTGGGCCAGCCCCTGGCGGCTTAGTCGTCCGGCATAACTTATATTTTTTAGAATCACTTACCTTCGATTGGTTATTTCCCTACTTTTTCCTGGGGTTTTCTAGAGGTTTACGAGTGCCTACATTACCAGTCCTGACGGCATAACTACTTTAAGTTGCAAAACAAAGATAAAGTATATAAAAACTTCAACAGCGACTGTCGTTACCAGAATAATCTTCCAATCTCTTGCGCCCATTACATACATTAGGACGGGAAGAAAAATCAGGGTAGCTGGTAGGAAACTGAATAAAAAGATTAAACCATAATAGCCAAGCGATATGAGAAAGGTAATTATCGCTCGCCAGGGGTTTTCATCAGAACTTTCCCCTGTTTTTGCTTTTGAAGAGTTAAATAACATAATTAACGATAAAAAAACCATCATAACAAGTAAAATGCGCGGGTATTTAGCAGCTTCGGGAATAAAACCGTAGGTATAATAATATAGATAAGCCGCTATCAAGATTAAAAAAATTGCCCAGAGACGGTCTCTACTCAAAACCGCTACCTCCCTCGAGGTTAATATGGAGGAGAGACGGGATGGCCTCCCGTCTCCTTCCTATTACCAACCCATATATTTCTTAACATCCGCTTCGTCCTTTTTAAGTAATTTCATGTATTCATCACCTTTAATCGGAATAACTGCCAGTCCTTGCTGTGCCATCTTTTTAATGTGTTCTGGATTTTTAATTGCTTTTTCCAATTTATCTTGTAAGAAATCAATAATTTCCTGTGGAGTTCCAGCAGGTGCGGCTATACCCCTGGCTGAAGCGCTCACGATATCATAACCGATTTCTTTTAAAGTTGGAACGTCGGGCAGAAACTCGGAACGTTTCTCGCTCATTACAGCCAGAACTCTCAACTGTCCCTCTTTATGAAGAGTGGTAACCTCACCAACATTAGCAAAGAGAATATCAACGTGTCCTCCTAGAACTTGAGCCCTGCTGTCAGCTGCACCGTTGAGATGAATAATCTCAAACTTGCTGCCAATGGCTTCGGCTAATTTTAAAGCTGCTATATGGTCGTCGCTGCCGTATCCAGTCGATGTTACACTAAGTTTTCCAGGATTCTCTTTAGCATACTTAATGACATCCTGGATGGTCTTAAACTTACTATCTGGCCTTACAGCAATAGCACCATAGTCGGTAACCTGATTAATGATTGGGATAAAGCTGTTTAAATTTTCTTTGCGTTTCAATTTAGGATCAAGATATCCCGCCATTAAATTTGGGGTATTAATAAAACCGATAGTATAGCCATCGGGCTTGGCCTTGGCCAATTCACTCCAACCTACCCAACCACCACCGCCGGGCTTGTTGACGATAACTAACGAAGTCCCCAATTCTTTTTCGGCGAAAGGCTGAAGAATACGAGCACCGACATCCGTACCACCACCAGCAGCATAAGACACGATAACAGTGATCGGTCCTTCCGGATACTTCGAGTTGGCCTGTTCGGATTTACCCTTTTCCGACTCAGATACTGGCTTTTCCTGGCCTGAACAGCCGACCAGTGTAAAGGTAAAGATCACCATCATAGCCAACAAAATCGCCATAATTTTAAACCTCTTCAACTTCAACATATCATATGTCCCTCCTTAGTTTTTAATATTCTTGCTGCAGGTAATTTGTTCCAAAACCCTTTTTACCCCATAATGGGCACCTATCCTTTTCAGTTCCTCGAAAACTTCTAGACTCAAGGGTATTCCGTTGGCTAACCGTTCAGCTTTCTTACGCCTCTCCGGTTCACCAGGAAGCATGACCTCATCAAATCCTGACGCAGGCGGGAGAGCTTTGATTTCGGCGATGGCTTGCTTAATTCGAGCGTTATATAATTCGAGATCGATAAAGAGGCTCGGTCGCATAGCAAGGAAAAAATGCCCTACATCCTGCTTGCCATGCGGGTTATCATAGAGCGGCCCCACGTGCGGTCCGAAGGAGGCTCCGGTAATAATTCCGGAAAGAAATTCCACCATGAGCGCCAGACCTGAACCTTTCGGCCCGCTCATAGGAAGCACCATCCCAGCTAGAGCCGCTGCCGGATCAGTGGTGGGTTGACCATCCGGATCGAGGGCCCACCCTTCGGGAATGGGTTTCTTATTTTTGTGGGCAAGGATAATTTTTCCCCTGGCAACTATAGAGGTGGCCATATCAAAAACGATAGGGTCATCCCCTGCAACCGGAAAAGCATAGGAGAAAGGGTTTGTCCCGAACCAGGGCTTACGTGCGCCCCAAGGAACCATAGTCGTCGGAGCGTTGGTCATGGCAAAGCCGATAAGACCTTCGTCTGCTGCTTTGGCGGTATAATAGGCCAGCGTGCCGCAATGGTTTGAATTCTTGACTCCGACCACTCCAATGCCGTTTTCCTTGGCTTTGTGCATAGCCAGCTCCATGGCTTTCAATGCTATGACCCCTCCCGAACCGTTGCCGCCGTCGACCAATGCACTTATACTCGTCTCGCGCTCGATCCTGATTTTGGTTACACCATCCACGAGGCCCTTGGCAATCCGCTCACTGTAGATACCAAGCCGACTTATGCCATGGGAATCAACACCCCGCAGGCTGGCATCAAGCATCAGATCGCTAACGACTTTGGCGTCATATTCCCCACAGCCGGCTGCCATCATTACCTCTTCGGCAAAGAGGCGCAGCTGTTCGGCATCAACCCTTACGGAGCCCTCAGCCAATTATATTGCACCCCCTTTCCATCAAATGATTATTTTACATCCCTTTGCCTGCAAGATTTTATCGACCCAGGTACGATCGACAGTACCTGCGGCGATCTGTTTAAAGATCTCAGCTTCTTCGACAGCTTTTTCTTTCGCCTTAACTAATACCTCTTCCGCTTGTTCCTTAGGAATCACCACCACACCATCGTCATCTCCAACCAGGATATCGCCTGGGTGGACAACCGCACCGGCGCAGCAAATGGGGACATTAATTTCCCCAGGGCCTTCTTTAAAAGGCCCTGCCGGATTGATACCCTTGGCATAAACTGGGAAATCCAGATTTCTGATGCCAGCGGCATCGCGGATCGCTCCATCAACCACAAAACCCGCCAAGCCCCGGGCCTGGGCCATGCGGCACATAATCTCACCCAGTAGGGCCCTACTAATATTACCTTCTCCCTCTATAACAATTACGTCCCCGGGTTCCGCCATGTTTATGGCTTTATGGATCATCAGGTTATCTGACGCAGTAGTCCTTACAGTAAAAGCTGTACCCACCATGTGCAAACCAGGGTTGTTGAAATGCCTAAGGCCTATCGTAGTGTGAAATCTACCCAGCACGTCAGCTATGTTACCTGTACAAAGGCCGCGGAAACCTTCAATGAGTTCTTTAGAAGCCCTTTCAATATTAGCGATGATGCGAAAACCATACATGAAAATCCTCCTTCATTTAATTGAGCAAGGTTAGAAACAATAAAATACTTGTTTGCACGTTTTATTGCATACCCCACATTTAATCGGTTTTACTTTAAGCCGCCAGCTTGTTGAAAAAGCCTGTCCGCTCCAGGATACCCCGCAGTTCTTCCCTTTCAGCCGCTCCCAGGGGCAGCAGGGGCGGACGCGGATCGCCGCCGTAGAGGCCCACCATATCCATGGCAGCTTTCAGACCGGCCACTCCATAACGGGAAGTAACGGCGGCGTTGATCTCGAGAAGCTTCAATTGCAAATCGCAGGCCGCCGCTAATTGACCGGCTTCGTACAGTTCCTGCACCTCGGCACACTGATCGGGTAGAATGTTGGCCAGGGCCAAGGTACCACCCTTAGCTCCCAGGAGCAGACTGGGCAGCAAAAAGCTGGCCGAACCGGCAAAAACGGCAAAGTCTGGCGGTGCATTCTTGATAATTTCCGCAATCTGGACAATATTACCCCCGCTGTCTTTGATACCGATGATATTGGGATGTCCGGCTAGTTCGGCGACAAGCTTCGCCGAGGTATTCACACCCGTGTTGCGTGGCATGTTGTAAATAATAACGGGTACCGGCGAAGCATCCGCCACGTCAAAATAATATTTCTTTAAGGCAGCCTCATTCATGCTTCCCTTGTAATAATTGGGCGTGACCACCAGAACGGCATCAACGCCGGCGGCAGCCGCCGCTTTACTTAAACTGATTGTCTCCCTCGTGGACTCTGCTCCCGTTCCAGCAATGACGGCTTTTTTCCCGGCCGCCTTCTCGCAGCAGAAATTGATCAGCCTCTCTTTTTCTTCCCTGCCGAGAAGGACAAATTCGCCGTTTGATCCCATTACTACGATGCCAGCCATTTTTGATTTCAACCAGAACTCCATGTTATGCTCCAGTTTTTCATAGGCAATTGCATCGCCGTCGAAGGGTGTGGCAATGGGTGCGTAAATTCCGTAAAGACGAAACATGTTTAGCAACCTCCCGGTAAATTTTTTACACTGACGGGTGAAAAATGGGTTTTCTTTTTCCCTGCCTTCAACCACCTCCTCTAAATTTCCGGCTTATATGTCCCCACATTCAGTTATATGATACGCCGGCAGTATAATCACGGGTTATGCAGAACAGTTCATCATGGTACCCAAGTTCGGCTCTGGTAGGTTCTCCGGATGCTACCCGGATCACCTTTTCTAAAAGTTCTGCTCCCACCTCTTCGAGGCGCGCTCCTTCAATGATCGTACCGGCGTTAAAGTCGATGTTTGTCTGCATCCGCTGAAAGGTGGCCGAATTACCGGTCATTTTAACTACGGGTACTCCCGGGAAGCCGGTCGGCGTACCGCGTCCGGTAGTAAAGACCACCACCTGGCAGCCGGAGGCCACCAGCCCGGTGACTGCCTCACCATCATGGCCGACGCAATCCAGTAAATAGAGCCCCGAGCCGGGAACTTCCTGCCCATAGGCCAACACGCCGCTGATAGGTGCACTTCCTGCCTTATAAATCCCTCCCAAAGCTTTTTCTACGACCGTCGTCACCCCGCCGTCTTCATTGCCCGGCGAAATGAGGGCCGAGCGATGTTGTAGTTCCTGCCACCCGGTGGCGGTCCGGAGACGGCCTTCCATGTTGCTGATCACTGTCCGAATTGCTTCGGCTACATCTCGATTAACCGCCCGTCGCGCCAAAATATCTTCAGCGCCGAGCAATTCTGTGACTTCGGTAAAGATCGCCGCTCCCCCGGCTTCGATAAGGCGGTCGGTGACCCAACCCAGGGCTGGGTTGGCCGCCAGTCCTGAAGTGGCGTCGGTACCACCGCACTTAAGGCCGAGGCAGAGCTGGGAGAGGGGAAGTTCTTGCCGTGATTGGCGCGCCGCCTCGCTTACCAGCCTGCCTGCCAATCGAGTGCCGCGCTCAACGGCTTTTAAAGTATCACCTTCCTTCTGGATAATCACCATCTCTACCGGCTTGCCTGCTTCAGCTATAGCGGCGGCGAGTTCCTCAGCCCGAAACCGCTCGCAGCCCAAACCCACTACGACAACTCCGTAAAAGTTGGGATGGCGCCCCACCCCCTTCAACGCCCGCGCCGTCAATTCCAGGTCCCACCCCACCTGGCTGCAACCTACCGGGTGACACAGGGCCACGGTCCCGGCCACCTGCTCGGCAATACGCCTGGCTACGACATTGGCGCAAAATACGGAGGGTATAACGGCGACAAGGTTACGCGTACCCGGCAACCCCCGTTCCCGTGGGTAGCCGAGAAAATGTCTGTTGCTCATAATTTCCCCCCGTTGATGCCATTGACTGGTTTTTTTGATGTATAAGCATATTCCATTTATTTTTCTTATTGATATGCATATTATAGTTTATAATACTTCTTTTCCGCGTTCGCAGTAGACGTTATGAAGATGTACCCAGCTTCCGGGAAGGATAGGTATTCTGGCTTTGCCGATTTCTTCCCCGTATTTAATAATCGCCCCATTTGCTTCTAAAAATAGCAACGCTATCTTGTGGCCGAAGGGAATGTCTTCCTTTGCGGTAAGTTTTAATGTTTCCCGCCCGATAACTTTTACTTCTTCCCCTCCCCGAACATTGCTTAAAACTACCGCCACGTTGTCACGTGGATTTAACTGCAGCGCTTCTGCCATATCTCGCTCCCCTCCGCCGGTATCACTGCTCCAGGATGGCCGGATTTAAAAGGGCCCCTTTATCGGCCTGCCCCACATGCCGGCAATATAATCCCAGGTACCCTTCCTCGACCGGTGCTTCCCGGGGGGACCAACGGCTCAGGCGGGCAGCAATTTCGGCCTCGTCAACCAGCAAATTGAGCCTTTTACGGGCGATATCGATTTCAATCAGGTCGCCATCCTGGACGATGGCTATCGCCCCGCCAACCTGGGCTTCCGGAGTTACGTGGCCGATGCAAAAGCCGCGGCTGGCTCCGGAAAAACGGCCGTCGGTGATCATGGCCACCTTGTCTCCCAGCCCCATTCCGGTAAGTAGGGCGGCGGGAATGGACATTTCCCGCATGCCCGGACCGCCCCGGGGACCTTCGTAACGGATCACCAGGACGTCACCGGCCTTAACCTGCTTGTTTGCTATATGCCGCATCAGATCTTCTTCAGATTCAAAGGTCTTGGCCGTACCTACAAATCGTCGTGGCGCATCCTGAACGCCGCTGATCTTAATTACGGCGCCGTCGGGTGCCAGGTTGCCCCTGAGGATGACAATCCCCCCTCGGGGTTGCACGGGATCCGCCAACGGCCTTATTACCTCCCGCCGCTTTACCGGACGGAAATAAGTACTGATTTTGTCTCCCACGACAGTAGGAAAATCCTTATTAAGGAGTGGCGCCAGTTCATTTAAAACAGCCCCCACCCCGCCGGCCTCATAAAAGTCCCACAGGGTATACTTGCTGGACGGCTTAAATTTAGCCAGGCAAGGTGTACTTTCCGACAGGGTGTCGATATCGTCTAAAGTGAGGCTTATACCGGCTTCGTAGGCAATGGCCGGCAGGTGCAGCACGGCATTGGTGGAACCGCCGGTAGCCATAACAAAGCGTACGGCGTTATGGAAATTGGCCTCAGTCAGAATCTGCCGCGGCCGCAACCCTTCCCGTACCATGGCGACAATGCGTTCACCTGTAAGTTTGGCCAGGCGCCGTTTACCCGCGAAGACGGACGGGACCGTAGCTGCACCGGGCAGGCACATCCCCAGGGCTTCAATCACACATCCCATGGTGTTGCCGGTCCCCATCATGGCGCAGACGCCGGTCGTCGGGCAGGTGTCCTCCTCAATGGCAGCAAAGTCTTCGGCAGAAATTTTATTATCTTCTAATGCGCCCATAGCCTCTTTTATATCTGACATAACACGTTGTTCGCTATTATTAAAATAAGGTAACATTGGTCCCGGCGGCAAAAAAATGGTTGGGATATTTAGCCGCGCTGCGGCCATTAGCATCCCCACCGGCGACTTGTCGCAGGAAGGCAAGAGCACCAGTCCGTCAAAACCCCCGGCGCCGACCATCACCTCTATTTCGGCGGCGACAATTTCCCGGCTGGGTAGGGAGAAATGCATGCCTGCACCTTGGGCAATGGCGTCGCAGACGGCAATAGTATGAAATTCTACCGGCGTACCGCCGGCGGCCCAGATCCCGGCCTTTACGAACTGGGCCAGCTCCTTGTTGGGATAACTGCCCGGATGCATTTCCGACCAGGAGCTGACCACGCCGATTAGCGGTTTTCTAAGCTCTTCTCTGTGATAGCCCGTTGCCTTAAACATGGCCCGAGGATAGGCGCCTTTAACACCTGCAAACAGCTCTGCGGAGTTACGTATTTTTTTCATCTTCTACCTTTCCTTCTTCTTTGTTGCTTTTGTTGCCGCTCATCCCTTCCAGCAACTGAACTTTCCTTATTACATTGGTAATATGCTCCAACATGGCCCGGCGGGCCTCATGTGGTCGACCCTTTTTTATACTATCTATTATTTCCCTATGCTCTTCGATTACCAATTCCCGGCGCCAGGGGGTAGCCAAGGATTGGCGTAAGCTCAGTTCAAAATACTGCTGCAGCATGGGCTCGTTGGTCATGCTGATCTGGGTAAAAATCGGGTTATGGGTGGCCTGGGCGATACGGTAATGAAAAAGATAATCCTCCCGGGAAGCTACTTTACCCTGCCGAATGCCCTCCTCCATCCGGCCCTCGGCCTCCTCGATAGCCCGTATGTCGTTTTCATCCCGGCGTTCCGCGGCCAGGCGCGCCGCCTCTACCTCCACCGCCCGGCGGAATTCCAACCAGTACAGCAGCTTTTCATTATCGACCTCGCCCAGGCGGCTCAAAATTTCATAATGCGGCTTCAGGGGCAGACGTTTGATAAAAATACCGCTGCCGTGCCGGATCTCCAGGGTACCGATGGCAGCCAGCACACTCAAGGCCTCACGCAGGGTGGGTTTGCCTACGGCAAACATCTCGCTCAATTCCTGCAGGGAGGGGAGACGGTCACCGACATTGTAATTGCCGCTTTCAATAAGCCTGGATATTTGTTCCATTACTTCTTCATACAGTTTTTTCTTGCGCACAGCGAATGAATTCTCCACCCGACTTGCCCGCCCCCCAGATTTCAACTCAGTGATTGAGATACTCACCAGATGTGTCAGTCTATATTTACTATTCGCTGTCGCCACGAAAATTCCTGCTGCCGATCTATTTTTTCGGCAAAAATTTATTAACACCTTATCTCCGGGCAAACAAAAAAAGCTGCCCGGCCGGCAGCCTGTCATAAATGCTAATTGGTAGAACCCAGATGCGCTGGTAGCTTTTGCAGGAAAGAAGCGAAGATACTAAGGCCTTTCCGGGCCTCCGGATTGTTTAATTGCCGCAGCAGACTCAATACGCCTTGCGGGGATTTATCCTTATTCTCCTGAACGGCTTCTTGCATAGCGGCGATCATACCTGTCATGAGCCTGTCACCCTTAAGTGTTTGAATCTGGTCCATCATGAATACGGTATTAACTATCTGTTGTAAAGCTCCTGTGACTACTCCCGCTGTTAACGAATCTTTCATTGCCTGGACCACTCTCCCAAGCTCCAGCAAGGTAGTCATCGTCCCCGTCTCCTGCAGATCTCTTATTTCTGCGATTAAGCTGCGAAGGTTGCTGCCGGCCCTGGCGACATCCCGGAAAAGATCCAGCATTTCCGGGCGGTTGAATTCATCGGCCATTTCACCAAGCCGGACCAAATTGCCAACCATATTCTGGATAACAGGCGGTTCCAGGGAATCCATACCGGCACTGATAAGATCCAAAACTTCCCGCGAGCGTCCGGATAGTTCCGGCTCCGTACTGGTAGTTCCCATTATTTTCCTGGCAGGTTGGGCCATCCTTCCTCACTCCCCCCTTATAAAATCCCCCGGGCAGACAGCCAGTACATTTCATTGTAAGAGAGCTTGAACCAGTGCAGCATCTCTGAAGGCGGCACCGGCTGCGGCGGTTGCTTGTAGTTAAAGGTGATATACGTGGCCTCATTTAACCCGGTTTCAATAAAACAAAACGCCTTGCCATTATAACGATGGGTGGCCGGCAATCCCTTTAATTCACTGATTAAATTTTTCACGACTACGTCGGCTTCATAATGGGCGGTTGATCCTGCTTTGCTGACAGGCAGGTCGGTGGCATCGCCGATCACATAGACACAATCCTGCCCTTCCATCTTTAAACTATAACGGTCGGTGGGGATAAAGCCGTCTTCATCGCCCAGCCCGGAATCTTGAATTACTCTAGCTCCCCGGTGAGCCGGGATAGCAATCAGCAAATCATAGGGGTGCTCGGAACCGTCCATGTTGTAAGCAATTCTCTTTTCGGGATCAACCTTTTCCAGATTAAAAAAGGTTTCATATTCAATACCACGCTTTTCGAATTCCTTTACGGCCCATTTAGCAACAGGCTCCAGGGAATGAACGCGGCCGATGGGGTAGGTGTACTTTAACTGCACTTTGTTACGGATACCGGCTTCCCGGTAGTAATCATCGGCCATAAAAATGAACTCCAGGGGTGCCACCGGGCACTTATGGGGCACGTCGATGGTTACCAGCAGGGTGCCGCCTTGGAAATTCAGCATTTCATACCGTAGTTTCTCCGCGCCTTCTGGTGTATAGAAAGTGTGGCCACCTGCCGCCAGGCCGGGTACTGAATCCATATCGGGGTACGACCCCGTGGCTATAACCAGGAAGTCGTAGTCAAAGGACTGCTTGCCGGTAATAACCCTTTTCCTGTCAACATCGATATGGCGCGCTGCGTCCATAACGAAATTTACTTTGGGATGCAGCAGGTATTTCTCTTCCCTGGCAAACTGCTCCAGGAAGCCTTCATTGAAGGCCATGAACAGGAAGCCCGGCTGGTAAATATGCTTGCCTGTATCACCAATCAATACTATTTCCAGCTCGCCGTTATAAACTTCGGTTTCCATAGATTTTGCCAGCCGGTTGGCCACCATGGTACCGGCCACGCCACCGCCGACAATGATGATGCGCCTGGTCACGTACGACACTCCCTTAAGCAGTAAGCTTTAGTGAAGACCCGGCAGGGCGGGCGCAGGGAATTAAACTTTGAGTTTACCTGCGCCCCCTCCGGCCGTTAACATCCGGCCAGCAGCTATTTTGTTTTCTTGACAGCAATACGCCAGAAATCTCCATCTTCCCGGCAGTATACAAGCTCGTGTCCCATTTTGTTGACCCATTCCGGCACATCTTTGGCCGAACCGTTATCACTGGACAACAATTCATATACGTCCCCTATTTGACCGCGCTTAATCGCTTTTACCAGTTCCATCAACGGTCCTGGACAATAAGAGCCCCGGGCGTCAATAGTTTTCGTGATATTTACTTCGGACATGTTATCCCTCCAAGAATCTAACTTACATTACAATGACCTGGCTGCCGGCTGCTTTACCCAGGAATGCCGTAACGCCGATTACGTCATCAAAAATATCTATGAGGTCTTCCTTCTTCCACTCCATCAAATCCATGGCCATGGCGCAGCCGTATACCTTCAGGTTACCCATGTCTTTCGCGTTTTCTAGTAGCTGGTAGAACAGGTCGACATTCTTATTGAGCATTTCCCGGCCTATCTCACCGGCGGTTTTAAACTCCCTGGCATTGATTACATCTTTACGAAAAGCTTTTAATGCCTCCATAGTTACGAAAACGTTGACTTCCATCCCCGACATGGAAGCTACTGAGCTTACCAGGCACCCTGCTTGTAACTTTTCCAGTTCTCCTGAAAGAAGGATAACGGACAATTTGGGTTGTTCCATGGATAATTCTCCTTTCTATTTTGTTTATACCCGGTCTTGAACTAGTTGTTATTTTTGCAAACTAACCTTTTACCATCCCATCACAACCACCTCCAGTAAATAATATTCGCCAGGAAAGAAAAATTTCCTCCCATGCTTTATGATTTCTTCGCAAAAAATATTTTCGGCGAAGAAAGAGGCAAAAAAATTACTCCAGCTGGGCCTGTTTAAATACCTCTATAAATTTCAAGAGAAAGCGCAGTTGTTTTTCATTTAAATAACAGATCTGCCTGAGTACTGCCTGCACATTCTCGTTCAGCAGCAGTTCCCTTAAATCCGGGCCCATGGAAGCCAGCATTTCTTCCAGCTGGTCACGGGCTATAAGCAGATAGCAAGGGGAAATTCCCAGGGCTCTGGCTATTTTTTCTATAGTATTAAGGGAGGGCTGCACTTTTCCTGCTTCAATCTGCCCGATCATTGCCGGCGAGAGGCCGGCCTGGGCTGCCAGGGCGCTCTGGGTAAGCCCTAGGGATTCGCGGACATCTTTAAGTTTTTTCCCGATCCAGTTTTCTGTATGGCTTACCAGCAGGGAGAGGGGGACTTCCAGGGCGGACGCAATCTTACTCAAAGTATCGGCGGCGGGATGCAGGACACCCCTTTCAATTTCGCTTAAATAAGTGAAAGAAATACCTGTTTTTGCGCTCAGGTCCTTGAGGGAAAGACCTTTTTCCTGGCGCACTATCCGGATTTTATCTCCCAGACCGACACTGTTTTCGGCGGGTATAAGGTTTTCCCGGGGAATATTGAGGGCAGTGCAAATTTTATCCAGGGTTTTGAGGGAGGGGCGCTTATGACCTCTTTCGATTTCACTTAAATATGAGGGGGAAATCCCCGCCCTGCCCGCCAGGTCGTCCAGGGTATAGCCCCTTTCTTCACGGAAATGCCTGATGGTAGAACCTATTTCCATGGTAATTGCTCCTTTGGTGGTAACCGCCTTAGATTTTTTACCAAACCCCATATAAGAGATACGTTTAAGCCTCAAAAGAAGTTATTCCATTTTACGCTAATAACCTCTCGGGTTTTACGCTCTCATTTGAACCTTACGCAAATATTATATCGCAATCTGGGAGGTATACAATATGGCAAAGCACGAAGAGAGCTAAGGTTATCTGCACAGCGGTATAGTTCTGTTCCCAGAAGAACTGGGCGCGGTAATCAGGCGCGAGACGTCGTCGATAAAGACGATAAGGTAAGGGCCGTACATGATATCCCCCTACCAGAGCTCATTCGCTCACTGGTAGGCAAAGCACTTGATTTCCTTTTCCCCGGCATCGGCCGCGGAAGATACCGCCAGGTCCTGCTGGGCCAGATAGCGGTAAAAGGTGGATAGAGAAACCTTATCAGGGACAAACACTCGCGATTACGGGCTGGAAGGTACTACCTGTGGTGCAAAAATGGTACAAGAATAAACTCACCGGATCGCCGGCTCTCCGCCAGGCCAGCTTTTCCCCTAGGTCGGTAACGGCCAGGGATCTCTTGGCTAGCAGACGAGTGCTGCCCCACCTGCAGTGGCCTTTCACCACTAAGTTAACGCTCAAGCTGGGCACGAAAAACACGCCTGGTTGGACCGGCCTTACGCCCAATTGAAAAATCGTTTCAGGAAAAAAGCCATTTTCCAGGCGACATCCCTCACTGTCCCAAAAATATGATATAATTACATCTGGAAGAAGGTGTTCCTGTGCCGGAAAATGAATGGAAGCCCCGGTCTTCCCACCACCCCCACGACAAGGGTTACAGGCAGCTCCTGACCGACAAAAGGGTATTCCTAGAACTGCTGAAGACCTTCGTCCGGGAAGACTGGGTGGCGGCCATTGACGCAGACTACCTTATCCTGGTGAATAAGTCCTACGTCCTCCAGGATTTCAGCGAGAAAGAAGCCGATATTGTTTATAAGCTTAAGACCAGGGATAAAAACGTCATCTTTTATATCCTGCTGGAGCTGCAGTCAACGGTAGACTACCTGATACCTTTCCGCCTTTTGCTCTATATGGTCGAGATCTGGCGAGAAATCTACAACAACCCGCAGAACTAGCGGGAAAGCAAGAATTTCCGCCTGCCGCCCATCATCTCGGCGGTGCTCTACAACGGGGCTAACAACTGGACAGCAGCCAGCACCTTCAAAGAAATGATAAGCAGTTACCAGGAGTTTGCCGGGTATATTCTGGACTTTAGTTACATACTGTTTGATGTCAATCGCTACAGCGAAGAAGACCTTGTCAAAGCTGCCAATATAATCGCTAGCATATTTTTACTGGACCAAAAAGCCAGGCCGGAAACGCTGGTAATGCGCCTCCAAAAACTGGCTGAAGCAATAAAGACCATGACTCCCGATGAGTTCCGTCATATAACAACCTGGCTGAAGCACATTATCAAACCTAAAATGCCTTCCGGCGTACAGGCAAAAGTGGACTCCATCCTGGAGGCCAACAATCCCATGGAGGTGGAACAGATGATTAGCAACCTGGAAATAGCTCTGGATGAAATGAAGCAAGAAACTCTATTGCAAGGAAAGTTAGAAGGAAAGTTAGAAGTAGCCAAAAACTTACTCCTGCTTAACGTCGACGTCAACACCATTATCAGGGCCACGGGGCTGAATCTGGAAGAGATAAACACCCTAAAAAGACAACTGGAACATTGATCTTTTCTAGGTTCTTAACTATTGCCGGCAACATCCCCCTGGAGTTTGCCATGAGTTAGGCGGCCCATGCCACTCACCCCAAATCCTGGCGGCAAAGGGGAAGAACCTGGACCCCCGCCATTACCTGAAGGCTCTAAAACGAAAGCCGCGCAAGTCTATCGCGCATAGGTAAAGAAAAAATCCGGGCTTTAAACCCGGAAAGCCTTGAATTTATTTTATTAGGTTTGGTGCGGGCGAGAGGACTTGAACCTCCACGGGTGAACCCCACCAGATCCTAAGTCTGGCGCGTCTGCCGTTCCGCCACGCCCGCAAAAAAAAATGGTGAGCCATCGGGGAGTCGAACCCCGGACACCCTGATTAAAAGTCAGGTGCTCTACCTACTGAGCTAATGGCTCATAGATACTGGCTGGGGCGGCTGGATTCGAACCAACGAAATGACGGATCCAAAGTCCGTTGCCTTACCGCTTGGCTACGCCCCAGCATGGATAAAAAAATGGGGTGGGAGATGGGACTCGAACCCACGACCCCCAGGGCCACAACCTGGTGCTCTAACCAACTGAGCTACACCCACCATATCTTCCTATCTTTTTTGGCGCGCCTGGCAGGGTTCGAACCTGCGGCCCGCGGCTTAGAAGGCCGCTGCTCTATCCAGCTGAGCTACAGGCGCTTGTTGCTGGAGCGGGTGATGGGAATCGAACCCACGCAACCAGCTTGGAAGGCTGGGGCTCTACCATTGAGCTACACCCGCGCGCAAAGCATATTATACCGTAAAAAATGCTTGAAGTCAAAAACAGTTTTTGCCACTAACGGGCAAATTCATTAATATTTTTCCCCTGCGGGGCAATATTTATTATAATCGGCCCTTAGCGCCCTGCAGGGCGTGCTTGAGCCGGCTCTTGCGGTCAAAGCTTTTATCCCCCTGCTTTATCGCCCGGCCACAGCCGGCTTAAAACCGGCCAGAGGTTCTGGACGGCCCGGGCACGGTGGCTGAAGTTGTTTTTTATTTCCTCCCCAAGTTCGGAGAGGGTTTTACCATATTCAGCCAAATAAAACAGGGGGTCATACCCGAAACCATAATCACCTTTTGGTTCATAAGCAATGAAGCCCTCCACTGTACCTTCAGCCAGGTAAATGTCCCCTTCCGGAATAACAAGGGCCAGGGCACAGCGAAAACGGGCCGTACGCTTTTCCCAAGGTACACCGGCTAAAAGCTGTAACAGCTTAGTGTTATTTCGCCGGTCATCAGATGGTTCGCCGGCAAAGCGGGCGGAATAAACCCCCGGCGCCCCTTTAAGGAAATCTACTTCCAGGCCGGAATCGTCCCCCAGGGACGGCAGCCCGGTGCTTTCTGCCACTATCCGCGCCTTTAGAATGGCATTTTCGGCAAAGGTATTGCCCGTTTCCTCGGGAAGGGCCAACCCGGGAAAATCCCTTAAAGTTGCCACAGCAACATTCAGTCCCCGCAGGAGCTCCCGAAATTCCCTGGCTTTCCCTTCGTTACCCGTAGCTACAACTATCCTACTCATAGCCTGTCCCCACTTGGTCCGCCAGGGGCCCCAGGACCTGGCGCTGGATAGCAATCAACCGCGCTATCCCTTCCCCGGCCAGGTCGAGCATGGCAGCCATTTCTTCCCGGCTGAAGGGTTGTTTTTCCGCTGTTCCCTGGACCTCTACCAGCTGCCCGGAACCGGTCATAACTACATTCATATCAATACTGGCATGGGAATCTTCCTCAAAGTCCAGGTCCAGCAGCAGTTCGCCATCGACCAGCCCCACACTGATAGCCGCCAGGAAATCCTGAAGGGGTAACCGGGGTATGGTCCCGGCCGCCACCAGCCCGGCCAGGGCGTCGGCCAGGGCTACGAAACTGCCGGTAATGGCTGCCGTCCGGGTACCGCCGTCGGCCTGGAGGACGTCGCAATCAAGCCAGATGGTTCTTTCACCTAAAACCGCCGTATCGACGACACTGCGTAAAGCCCGGCCGATCAGGCGCTGGATTTCCTGGGTGCGGCCGCTGGGGCGGCCCCGGGTCGCTTCCCGCACAGTCCGCTCCCGGGTCGACCGGGGCAGCAGGGCATATTCGGCCGTAATCCAGCCCCTGCCGCTGTTGCGTAAAAAGGGTGGTACTTTTTCCTCCACGGTGGCACTACAGATGACCCGCGTATCACCTATGCTGATCAGCACCGAACCCTCGGCGTACTTAAGATAATGCCGTTCTATCGTCACCGGGCGTAACTCCCGCGGACTACGCCCCTTTACTCTGGTCAAGGCCATGGTCGCTACTCCTTAATCCAGTTTCAGTTTTCTGGTGCCTTTAAGCTCCGGCCAGCCGACCAATTGCATCCCCACATTACTAAATAATTGGGCATCACCGCTGACAAAAAAACTGTGGGCCTGGGAGCAGTGGGCGCCCCTTAGGCCGCCGCCCGCAGCCAGCACCTCCTTTAACTCCCGTACCGTAGCTGCCGCCGGATCGATTAGAGTTACCCCCGGGCCGGCCACCTCCTGGATAACTGGAGCCAGAAAGGGATAATGGGTACACCCCAGAATCAGGGTATCAATTCCCGCCTCAACCAGGGGTTCCACGTACTCCGCCACTGCCACCTCTACCTCGGGACCGGAAACCAGCCCGGCCTCTACCAGGGGTACCAGTTTGGGACACGCCCGGACAAAAACCTGGACTTTTCCGGAACGGGCGAGGATGGCTTTCCGATGGGCATTACTGGCCACTGTAGCTTCAGTGGCGATGACGCCAATGCGGCCATTTTGCGTGGCCCGCAGTGCCTCTATTACTCCGGGCTCAATTACCCCAATAATCGGGACATGATATTTTTTTTGCAGGTAAGGCAGGGCCACAGCGGAAGTAGTGTTGCAGGCATCAACAATGGCCTTGGCTCCTTTTGCAATTAAAAAGCCGGCTATGGCATCGGCAAAACCTATCAGTTCGTCTACAGTCCGGGAACCGTAGGGTACGTGGGCCGTATCACCATAGTAAATAATGGTCTCTGCCGGCAGCTGCCGGGTAATCTCCCGGGCTACCGTCAACCCCCCAACTCCGGAATCAAAAACCCCCACTGGCTGGACGGGCTGCACCGTCCTCAACTCCTTATCGAGGTCGTTATCTTAATATTAAAGAGCAGTACCTCATATTATATGCTTAAAGGTATACCGTTAATGTCTATTTCCCTTTGCGCCGGTAATGGCAAAAACCACCATAAGTTGTTCTTACTTCATGGACAACCACAAAAGCTTCCGGATCCCACTTGTTTACCATTTGCTGGATGACATTTAGCTGCCTGCGGGGAAAACTAAGGTTTAAAATGGGATGGCAACCGTCCCGGCCCTGCCCCTCGGTTACAGTAACGCCAAAGCCGGCAGCTCGTAAAGTGCCGGCCAGCTCCAGGGGGTTGTGGAGGGTGATTACTTGAGCCGTCACCTGCCCCAGGGCCACCTTTTCTTCAATGAGACTACCGACTATATTGCCTGTGGCAAAGCCCATGGCGTAAAAAACAAGGCTCGCCGGATCGTTTAAGCGGTCAACTACATATTTTAAAGTCACCACAAAGATGGAAACTTCAAAGAACCCGATACCGGCAGCATAAAAGCGTTTGCCCCTGACTAAAAGGAGCATTCTCAAAGTAGCCATGCTGACGTCGGTTACCCGGGCCAAAAAAATTAAAAAGTATCCTCCTACCAGGGCCAGCACCGGTATCCCTCCCCCAGGTTGCTGCTCCCCCATTGTAACAAAGAAGCAGGGAGCCCGCAAGTCACTGCAGGCTCCTCTACGTGGCCAACTGGCGGTAAAATTAATTATCGGCAAAGTAGGTGCTGATCCCGTTAAAAATGCCCTCCGCTACTCTGGCTTGGAAAGCCGGGCTGTTCAAGAGCTGTTCCTCGGTGGGGTTGGAGATAAAAGCCGTCTCTACCAGCACCGAGGGCATGTTGGTATTGCGTAAGACAGAGAAATTGGCTTCCAGGACACCGAGGTCTTTCCTTTCGATGGCTGCCACCAGGGCGGCCTGGATGGCGGTAGCCAGACGCCGGCGCTCTTCCCTCTGCTCCCCGAGAGGCGTACCCGGCGGGGCATAGAAATAGGTGGATGTGCCGGAAGCGTCGGAGCTATAGGAAGCATTAGAATGGATGCTGATAAAAAGGTCGGCACCCACATCATTGGCAAAATAGGCCCGGCCCGCCAGGGTATAGGGACAGTTCTCGCCATTGCGGGTAAGGTAAACGCTGGCCCCCGCCTTCCGGAGCAGGCTGGCAAGTTTCTGGGCTATAGCCAGATTGACGTCCTTTTCTTTAACCCCGGTAGGGCCAATGGCCCCGGGGTCGGGCCCTTCCGGATCGGTGCCATGGCCGGGATCGATGACAATCTTACTGCCCTTAAGGGAAGACTTTTCTAAAAGAAAGATCATCCCGCTTTTGTCAGCAGCCGGCCGGGCGTTCATCCGTGCGGCTCCGTTAAGGTCAAAGACGATGCGAACGGTATCCGCCGTAAACTGCCCCAGGCGCACCCTGGCCACGGGAGGCCGGTTTACTTCCACTGTTTTCTGCCCTTCCGATACGGCCAGGAGGGCGCCAGGAACATCAACAATCAGGCGATTGTCCCAGCGGGAAGTTTTATAATTAAAAACCTCAGTGGCTTTAACGGTAACCTGGATGGCATCACCTGCGGGCGCTACTGTTACCCCGGTAATCTGGAGGCCGGGCGTCCGGCCATCAGGCTCACTTCCCGACGGTTCGTAGGGCGCAAAGGAGGCCAGGGCTCTAGCCAGCCAGCCGCGCCGGCCGTTAGTCATTTCCACCTGCCACCAGTCACCCTTTTGCTGCCAGATGGGCAGTTTACTGCCGGCAGTGGCCGTACCCACCTGCTTTTCCACCGGGCTGGGACCGGCCAAAATTGCTACCGGCCGGCTGCCGATAACCGCCAGGCCCAGGGGTTGTCCGGTCGGCGGCTGGTCGTCGCCGGGCAAGGTGGTCTCGTCCGAGGGCTGAGTTCCGCCCGTAGGCGGGTTTTCACCGGGCGTCCCGCCGTTCCCCGGCAGATTATTATCATAAACCGGTTGGGCATAGGCTGCTGCAACCCACCCCTGCCGGCCATCATTTAACTGGACTTTGTACCAGTCGGGCATCTCCCCTAGCTTTCTTAGCACCGTCCCCCGGGGGAGGACATCGATGATACTGTAATCCAGACCTGGGCCGGAGCGGATATTAACATAACTGCCCGTCAGGCGCACCTGGTTGGCGCCCTTGACTGTTCCCAGGGTGATCCTGACTGTCTGAGAGGCAGCATTCCAGTCCACCTGGCCGCCAAAGGCCTGGGAGATGAAACGGATCGGCACCATGGTCGTATTACCCTTTAATACCGGCGTGGTATCAAGCAGGATGCCCTGTCCATTTACATAGGCCTGGCGGCTGCCAATCCACATTTTTAAAATTGTTGCCCCCCGGTTAACGACAATACCCTGTTCTTTTTCTACCCAATCCACCCTCGCACCCATATACTCCATAACGAAGCGCAAGGGTACCATGGTGCGGCCGTTGTCGTCAATATAAGGCGGTACCGCCGGGTCAACCCGGTTACCGTTAAGGATGAGGGTAACACCGGGGCCAGCTGTGGCCGGTAGGGCCTTTAAGCCCAGCGTTAATATGTACATTAACACCAGTAGTAACAATAAAAGACCCCACCGGCCCGTACGTATGCGCTTGTCCATCACCCTTCCTTTCTCCTTTCATTTTTGCAGCTACCATAACTATTCGCTGTGCCGCAATTCTTTCCTTCCTTCATCGCCATTTTTTGTTGCAAAAACAAAAATGGTGCCCCGATAAGGCACCTCATATTTGTCATTTTTAGACAAATAATTACTGCGCTTCCTTTTTGATGAGGCTTTCATTGCGGCTTATAGCCGCCGAAACATCGACATGTCCGGCAATAGTTTTAACAAATTGGCCGTCCACCAGGAACTGGACCTGTTTGACCGAGGGAAACTGGGTCAGGGTATTGACGATGGAATAGACGGTTAAACTTTCCCCCAGGGAACCACCGCTGTGGTTGGCCACCAGTTCTTTACTGAAATCTACCCTGCACAGGCCATCGGGGCGGATGTTTATATCTTTCAGGACCGTCCCCTTGGGAATAGTCGGCAGGAGCTGCGAACCCGGCCCCGGTCCTTTAATGAGTTCCTCAATGGCTGCCCGGGCAATACCCTCTACCAGCGGGATGGTACGTTGCTCGGCCACCAGGTAATTCCCGGTGGGGTCGCTGAAATAGAGGACAACCTGGGTAGTTTTGGTGCTTTCTTTCTTTTCTTCGGCCCCGGTTGCCGGCGTGCTGGTTTCCGGCGGCGGCAACTGGATCTGGACCTGGGACCGGGACTTACCCGTCAACCTATCTATTAAACCGCACCCGCTCGCCAAAGCAACTACAAGCAACAAACTCACTGCAACTGCCAAGTATTTTCTTGCCCGCAAAAAAATCCCTCCTTTCAATCCTGCTATAACATAAATATCAAGGAAAGGAGGGATATATTCCTGATTTTTACGCCCGACCCAAAACTTCCCGTAAGGCTTTGATAAAGCGTTCATTCTGCCGCGGTGTACCTATGGTCACCCGCAGGTAAGTATCATAGCCAAAGATATCGCCGGTACGGACAATCACACCTCTTTTTAAAAGCTCCTGGAAAACGGTGCGGCTGTCCCGCTGGATGTCGACAAAGATGAAATTGGCCTCTGTAGGAACATACTGCAGACCCAGGGCTGCAAACTGTTCGTAGAGGTACTGTTTGCCTTCTATATTTACTTCCCGGCTCTTCTTGTAATGGGCCTCATCCTTGAGGGCAGCAATGGCCGCCGCCTGAGCTAAGAGATTGACGTTAAAGGGCTCCCGCACCCGGTTCAAGTTCCTGATAATTTCCGGCACAGCCACGCCGTATCCCACGCGCAGGCCCGCCAAGCCGTAAATTTTGGAAAAAGTACGCAGGACAATGACGTTGGCCCGTCCGTGGCGGATATAGGCCAGGCTGTCAGGATAGTGCTCGGCCGTTACGTAATCGGCATAGGCTTCATCCAGCACCACCAGGACGGAAGGAGGTACTTCCTTTAAAAAGCTGTCCAGGACCATCTGGCCGACAATGGTCCCCGTGGGGTTGTTGGGATTACAGATGAAGACCATCCGTGTCCGGGGCGTTATCCTGGCGGCCATGGCCTTCAAGTCGTGACGGAAACTACGGCAGGGTACCTTGATGGCCCGACCGGCCATGACCTGGGCGGCAAACTCATACTCGGAAAAAGTAGGATCAGCGACAACTATTTCATCTCCGGGGTTGAGGTAAGTCTCGGCCAGCATTTTTATTATCTCATCAGTTCCATTACCCACAATGAGATTCTCCGGGGAAACACCCAGTTTTTCCGCCAGGGCATTTTTCAAGTAATAGCAGTTCCCGTCGGGGTACAGGTAAACCCTCTCGCTGGCCTCTTGTAAAGCCTGGACGGCATCCGGCGATGGGCCCAGGGGATTCTCATTAGATGCCAGTTTAATTACATCCTTAACCCCCAGTTCCCGCTGGACTTCTTCAATGGGTTTACCAGGTACGTAGGGCTTAATGGTCAGGATGGCTTCCCGGCATTGAGGTGCAGTGGCCACTTGGTTTCATCTCCTTCATAATACTGGGAGGGAGAGGTGGGATCTTCAGAGGCGGTAGATCCTTTCACCCTCCACAATAGTAATTCCCTTATCCTGGAGAATCGTAATAGCTTTATCCAGCTCTTCGACGCGGAAAATCACCAGGGCACCGTTATCGCCCTTACCGATAAAGGCATAGAGGTATTCGATGTTGATGCCGGCTTCTTCAAGGATAGAAAGGATGTTACTCAAACCCCCGGGCCGGTCCGGCATTTCCACCCCCAGGACCTCGGTGAGGCTGACGGTGAAACCCGCTTCCTTCAGGGCGCGGTAGGCCTGTTCAGGATCGTTGACGATGAGGCGTAAAATGCCAAAGTCAGAAGTGTCGGCAATGGACAGGGCGCGGATGTTGATCCCCTGCCCGGCCAGCAGGCGCGTTACTGCTGCCAGCCGGCCCGACTTGTTCTCCAGGAAAACCGAGAGCTGCTTGATTTTCATAGTCTCGCCCCTCTCATATCTTCCGCTTGTCAATTACCCTGACGACCTTGCCTTCGCTGCGATCGATGGTTTTAGGCTCCACCAGGGTAACTTTCACGCTGATGCCCAGGGTGCTTTCCAGCTCACTGACCAGGCGTTTTTCCAGTTCTTCCAGGCCCCGGACTTTATCGGAGAAAAGGGAATCCGAAACCTCTACCTTGACCTCCAGGGTGTCCAGGGCTCCCTGGCGGTCGACAATGAGGAGGTAATGGGGCTCGGTACCGCCCATTTCCAGGAGGACGCTCTCCACCTGGGAGGGGAAGATATTAACCCCGCGGATAATGAGCATGTCGTCCGTCCGGCCGGTGAAGCGGGCCACCCGGGCGTAAGTACGGCCGCAGGAGCACGTCCCGGGGATTAGAGTGGTGATGTCCCTCGTCCGGTAGCGAATGACCGGCAGGGCCTCTTTCGTGAGGGACGTAATGACCAGCTCGCCCAGCTGTCCCGGCGGTACCGGCTTCTCCGTTACCGGGTCAATGACTTCTACCAGGAAGTGATCGCCAAAAACATGCAGGCCGTTCTTCTCCTGGCACTCAATACCTACGCCGGGACCGATAACTTCGCTCAGGCCGTAGATATCAACAGCGCTGATCCCCAGCCGCTTCTCGATCTCCTGGCGCATGTTTTCCGACCAAGGTTCGGCACCAAAAATACCGCACCGGAGTTTTAATTCCTCCGGGCTGATGCCCATCTCAGCCATTACCTCGGCAATGTGCAGGGCATAGGAGGGAGTACAGGTAAGAACCGTACTGCCGTAATCCTTCATGATCATTACCTGGCGCTTGGTATTGCCGCCGGAGATGGGGATAACAGACGCGCCCAGGCGCTCCGCGCCGTAATGAATCCCCAAGCCGCCGGTAAAGAGGCCGTAACCATAGGCGTTCTGGATAATATCGTGACGGGTTGTCCCGCCGCAGACCAGGGCCCGGGCCATGAGCTCGGCCCAGACGTCAATATCATGGCGGGTATAACCGACCACCGTCGGCTTGCCGGTCGTACCAGATGAAGAGTGGATGCGTACCACTTCGCTCATAGGTACGGCAAACATGCCAAAGGGATAATTGTCCCGTAAATCCTGTTTGGTGGTAAAGGGCAATTTCTGGAGATCATCCAGGCTTTTAATATCGCCCGGTTCCAGGCCGATGGCCTGGAAAGCTTTGCGGTAAAAGGGGACGTTGAAAAAGGCCCTTTTGACCGTTGCCTGGAGGCGTTCCAGCTGGAGTTCCCTTAACTCTTCCTCCGGCATACACTCGTATCTTTCGTTCCAGTACAACCATACTCCCCCCATACTTAGAAGTCAGTGACAAGAAATCTGAGAGCAAAATATTTATTTCTCCAGCCGTACATAATTAAAGATATTTCCACATTAAAAAAGGAAATCCTGCCTGGAAATCAGCGACGGCTATTTTTCTTGCCGTCATAACTAAAAACAGCCTTCTTGCCGTCAATGACGGTTTCCAGGTGGACCGGCCGGCCCCACAACAGGTAAACGTAGGGCAGGGTCTTTTCCAGGTAAGGGACATCCAGTTCCAGGTCTTCATAGCAATGCTTGAGATAGAGCTCGCCCCGGCGCTGGTAGTCGCCATCCTCAACAACGATATAGGGAAAACCGCAGTTGGTGAGGCGGCTGACTAGGCCGTCCCGCACTTTTTCCCAGTCCTTCTCCACAACTACCCATTCCGACCCTACCTTCTGGTAAAGAAAGAGATCCAGCTCTTCCACCAGTTCCCGGGTCAGGTAGTTGCGCAGGAAAGAGATGTCGTTTTCACAGCTGCGGACTTCAAAAATCTTGGCCCGGCCCTCCCCACCCTGGCGGCCGTAGCGTTCCCTTTCTTCCTGGGAGGGTTTATCCCAGCGCTTTTCAATATCCTCAAAGATCTTGCTGCCCACATAATAGGGGTTGATCTGCATTTTACCCGGCTGGGTGACGCTGGCATGGAGGTGGGCAAATTCAATGGTTTCTTCTTCTGTTAAATCAAGTTCCCGCATAATGCGGGCGTGCCAGTAGGTGGCCCAGCCTTCGTTAATAATCTTAGTTTCCATCTGGGGCCAGAAATACCGCATTTCTTCCCGGACTATAGCCAGGATGTCCCGCTGCCAGTCCTCCAGCTCAGGGCTGTGTTTCATGATAAAGGCCAGCATATCCTTTGTTGGCCGCGGGGGTATTTTGCGGGTACGTTCCCTGGGCTGTTCCTTCGGTTTGCCGTCCAGGGCCCACAGGTCATCATAGGGTGTCTCCGGAGGGTGGTGATGCCCCGTGTCCTTTTCCCCCTCCTCTTCCGCTACCGGAAAAATGGCCGGGGGCTCGATATGCTCCTGGATGGACAGGGCGGCGTCGAGGAAAATCTCTACCTCCCGGCGGCCGTATTTAAACTCGTACTCTCTTATTTTTGCTGCATGGGCGGCCATGGTTTCCACCATGTGGCGGGAAGTAGGAGCAAAGTGAATATTATTCTTAAAAAAATCGCTATGAGCGAAGACGTGGGCAATGACCAGTTTATTCTGGATCAGGTCATTGCCCTCCAGTAAAAAAGCATAGCAGGGGTCGGAATTGATGACCAATTCGTAAATCCGGCTCAGGTTGAAGTCATACTGGAGCTTCATTTTATAGAAATGCTTGCCAAAGGTCCAGTGGGTAAACCTGGTGGGCATGCCATAGGCGCCAAAGGCATAGATTACATCGGCCGGGCAGAGTTCAAAACGCATGGGAAAAAAGTCCAGGCCAAATTGCCTGGCTTGGTCGTGAATGACTTCGATGGCTCTGGCAAGGGCCTTATATTCTTGTTTCACCGGGCTCCCTCCCTTTTGAGCCAGCAAAAAATTGGCGCAGGGCCTGGTAAACCTCACTTTTATCTTTGATGGCCACTGTCACCAGGCGTTCATCCTTGATGCGTTTCAGGACATTCATCAGGGTGCTGGTGCGGTAATAAGGGTTGACAATTTCCCCGTAGCCCAGGAGATTTACTTTGGGCAAGAGCTGCTGCACGGCCTCCAGGCAGGCCTCATTGTCGCTGGGAAGATTATCGCCGTCGGTAAAATGAAAGGGGTAGATATTATAATCCGCCGGGGGATAGCGCTTATCAATAATCTCCAGGGCCAGCTGGTAGGCCGAGGAACAGCGGGTGCCGCCGCTTTCGCCCCTGGCAAAGAATTCTTCTTCAGAGACTTCCCTGGCCTGGGTGTGGTGGGCGATAAAGACAATTTCCACTTGCTGGTACCTGGTGCGCAGAAAACGCACCATCCAGAAAAAGAAAGTCCGGGCGATATACTTCTCATAGGTCCCCATGCTGCCGGAGGTATCCATCATGGCAAAAACCACGGCACTGGTCTCATAACGCATTTTTTCCTCCCAGGTTTTAAACCGCAGGTCTTCCGGGGTGATGCCGCCGATGCAGAGCTTCCCCTTCATGGCATTGCGTTTGAGATTCTCCAGAAGGGTGCGTTTTTTGTCCAGGTTACCCATGAGACCTTTGCGGCGGACGTCGCGAAATTCATAGGTGGGCGAAGCCAGGATGGGTTTTTTCTTTTCCTGAAGATTGGGAAGCTCCAGGTCCCGGAAAAGCATTTCCTGGACTTCCTCCAGGGTAACCTCGGCTTCGTAATAGTCAACCCCCGGCTGATCGCCCGCTCCCGATCCTTTACCGGCACCCTCAGGGGCCTCGCGGCCGATGACCGTTCCCTTCCGGGTACCGCCGCTGCCCTGGCCAACGTTCCGGCCCTGGTTATAATTGAAACGAAAGTGATACTCCTCCAGGCTCCTGATGGGTATCCTGACCACCTTTTTGCCCTTGCCCATGATAATACTTTCTTCGGTAATAATCTGGGGTAGATTTTTCCTGATGGCTTCGCGCACCTTTTCCTGGTGCCGCTGCTGGTCCAGATAGCCTTTCCGGTGCAGGGACCAGTCTTCCCGCGAAAGGATGTACTGGGTATCCATGGTCATCACCCCGGGTCTAGCGGTTTAAGAGGCTGCCGGTGTATTTCAACAGCTCGTTGGCGCAGACCGGGCAATAGCCGTGCTGGGAAATGAGGCGGTCGACAACGGCGTTAATGCGCTTCAACTGCTCCGGGTCCGGCGTCCGGGTGGAAGTGGTAATCTTGATAATATCCTTCATATCGGCAAAAAGCTTTTTCTCAATGGCCTCCCGCAGGCGCTCGTGAGAGTTATAGTCAAAGGTCTTGCCCTTACGCGCATAGGAAGAAAGGCGGATGAGGATCTCTTCCCGGAAGGCCTTCTTGGCGTTCTCAGTAACGCCGATTTGTTCTTCAATAGAGCGCATGAGCTTTTCATCAGGATCCATCTCTTCATCGGTAATGGGATCGCGGACTTTGGTCTTGTTGACATAGGCCTCCACATTATCCAGGTAGTTGTTAAACAGGGCCCGGGCCGATTCTTCATAGGAGTAAACAAAGGCCCGCTGGACTTCCTTTTTGGCGTATTCGTCGTATTCCTGGCGCGCCATGGCAATGAAATTGATGAAGCGTTCCTTATCTTCTTTAGTTATGGAAGGATGCTGATCCAGGCCGTCCTTCAAAGCCCTCAGGATATCCAGGGCATTGATGCAGCGGGTGTCGGCAGTTATCAGGGCGCTGGAAATGCGGTTGATGACATAGCGGGGGTCGACACCGCTCATCCCCTCCCCCTCGACTTCATTCATGAGTTCCAGGACGTCCTTTTGCTTAAAGCCCTCAACATCCTCGCCGTCATAAAGCTTCATCTTCTTCAAGAGGTCCATACCCTGTTTTTTCGATTCCTTTAAGCGTGACAGGATGGAGAAAATGGCTGCCGCATGAAGGGCAAAGGGGGCAATGTGGACGGTAATATCGCTCTGGCGGATCAGTTTTTGATAAATCTTTACCTCATCCCGCACCTTCAGGTTATAGGGAATAGCAATAACCATAATCCTTGACTGCAGGGCTTCATTCTTGGGGTTGCTGATAAAGGCCCGGTATTCTGCTTCATTGGTGTGGGCAATTATTACCTCATCCGCTGAGATCAAAGCAAAACGGCCGGCTTTAAAGTTGCCCTCCTGGGAGAGGCTGAGGAGATTATACAGAAATTTCTCATCACATTTTAGCATTTCCTGTTATTCTTAGAACCATACAATGCCATTTCCGAACCTGGCCCAAATCTGTACTGGATGACCACCTTGGACCGGCGCTTTCCATCTTCCTCTATCGTGTAAACGTCAATCCGCTTAACCAGGGCCTGTATGATTTCGCCTTTTTGCTCATCAGTTACGTCCTGCAGACGTTTCGCCAGGTCCTCCATAAGAACCTGGGCGGTGAGGGCTTCCGTTTCAAACTGCTGGGCCGATTGCTGTTTGCTAAAAAGAAAATCTCGCCTGGCTACCAGGGTCTCAATCTCCCGGGCCAGGTTTTTTAACTCCTCCTCGGCTTCTTGGTCCGAAATTATACCCCGGGCACAGAATGATAGCACCTTGCCCCTGGCCGCCTGCTTCTCGAGGATTGCCTTCTCTAGCCCCGCCAGCTCATCTTTTACCGGGTCCAATTCCTGCTTGTTCTCTTTAATTTTAGCATCCATAATTTCACGGACTTTTCCCGGATCCTTAGCAAACTCCTCAATATCCTGCCAAACGGCGTCCTCAATGTCTCTGGCCCGGATCATCTTCGCGTTGCACAGCCGGCCAGCACCTGTGTTTATGGCGCCGGTGCATCGATAGTAAACCCGCCCCTCTTTACTCATACCCGAACTGCCGACCATCCGCCGGCCGCAGTTGCCGCAGAAGATAAGCCCCCGGAGCAGGTAATTACGCCCCCGGCTTCCCCGGGCGGCGTCGGCGTTTTCTATGAGCTTGGCCTGAACCGCAACAAAGTCTTTTTCGGACACAATGGCCGGTACTGGTATTTCAATAGTATCCTTCCGGCGTTTAGACCGCTTTAAGTAGGTATAGGTACCCGTATAGGCCTCGGTCCGGAGAATGATAGAGATATGCCCGGCGTGCCACTTCCCGGTGCTTTTATTCTTCGTCCGCTTAGATTTGGCCGGGGTAGGGATGCCGCGGGCATTGAGATATTTGGCGATGTCAATGGTGCTCATGCCATCAAGGTAGAGGCGGAAAATCAACCGGATCGTCTCGGCCTCATCTTCATAGACCTCCAGGGACCCGTCGGCCCCGATCCGGTACCCGAAGGGAGGCATCCCCGTGACCCATTTCCCCTGGCGCGCCTTTCGGTCTTTGCCCATCTGGGTACGTTCTAAGATGGTATCTCTTTCTAAAGCGGCAATAGAGGCCAGGAGGGTCATAAAAAACTTCCCGGTCGGGGTGCCGGTATCGAAGGCCTCGGTCATGCTCTTAAGGGCGATACCCTGCTTCTCAAGAAGATCATATGTATCCAATACATGCTTTACACTCCGGGCCAGGCGGTCCAGCCGGTAAACGTAGAGCACCTGAAACTTTCCTG
>Ga0224486_100148_pt1 | contig 32695 bp, 32 predicted proteins | sample TexhydDE_CT_test_FD_172013 | JGI IMG/M metagenome (GOLD analysis project Ga0224486, IMG submission 172013) | Fracking water microbial communities from deep shales in Oklahoma, United States - hydraulically fractured wells DE_CT_test ... | reverse complement strand
GAAAGTCTACCATGGCGATATCTCACTATCAATAGGCTTTCGCGGCATAAACCGCTCGATTAGGCTGGATGATTGACCACAAAATGATACCCGAGGAATTTACACACTAATATGGACTTGACTAAACACTCATAACAGCAACTATAAACTTTGTTACTAATGGAGCTTCAATCACCAACAATGCTGGTAGGAACATTTCTGCTATACCAAGCCCTGTAGCTCTTGCAGCAAGCATAGGCTCAGGAATCCTTAATAGTAATGTAAAGGGATAAAATATATATGCTACATAATCAAATATAGGAGTAAATGTTGCCAGCATAATCCCCAATAATCCTACTGATAAAATACTAGACATAACTGCAGTTGCCATTTTTAAACCTTCTCCAGTATATGCATCTTTAATATTTATCAATAAAGGCTTTGACTTTGCAGCAGTTGTAATACCCTCATTTATTGCAGATTTCAATAAATTTTCTCTAACTTCTGTTTTTAAAGTGCACTCTCCAGTTGCATAAGTTTCTTTCATATTACCTAATGGATAAATTCTAGCTGTGATTGTTGATAGGCTTGTACACCATTCACATATGTTGATATTTACAGGAAAAAGCTACCGCATTACAAATTCATTGATGAAGTGATCAAGGTTGGTACTGGTAATTGTATTTTTGATTGCCAAAGTTTGTATTTTACTATTGCCAAACACATTTTGAGAGAGGAATTTAACAGGTGAACGAGGAGGATAATAAACGATGAGTAAAATTTCTTTTTTTGACAAATATCCAATTATGAGCAGTATCATAGCAACTTTGCTATTTTTGTTAGTGATTACTGTTGGGGGTATAGTTTCTGGAATTACAGAGATTAGCAGCGATACAACCCTTATTATAGCTTTTTCCATACTCGCAGTGATTCTTATTACATACATTAATAAAATGAATAAGTAGAGCTATTATGGCTTTAACTCAATCAACAAAATGGATAAAGCAACTAGACGTCTATTTATACCACTATTTATATTTGCATTTCTGCCTCTGGTCGTTGGCTTTTCAACCGATCTAAAATTACCAGAGATTATTTATATAGTAGTTTTCATGGCAATAGTTTCTTTTGCAGAAGAGAGCATGTTCAGGGGTGTAATTCTTAGATTGCTTCAAAAAAAGAGTAATATGCATGCCATATGGGGCTCAAGCCTATTATTTTCAATTCCTCACATATTAAATACTTTGAATGGAAAGGGATCGGTTGAAGCGATTGTACAAACTCTATTTGCATTTTTTATAGGCTTGGCATTAGCCATGTTAATGATTAAAACAAATAATATTTTTCCACTCATAAGTTATCACTTCATAAATAATACAGTAAGCTCGGTAACGAGATCAGATGTAAATCCATCATTTGAATTGTACTTTACTCTGATAATTTTTGCTTTGAGCATAGTGTATGCGATTTATCTCTGCAGCTTGATTAGAAGGGATAGTAGCAGCAAAGAAAATGCAGCAAGTCCTGACCCTATCTCTTGATATTTTTCGAAGTCAGAATAAAACACTCCACCTTGAAGAGTGGCCTAGACCACTTTTTCAGATGGAGTGTTTATTTCTTTAGCCTTAAGTTTTCTTTGCTTTTTCATGGTATTTACAAGGAAGCCGCCCCTGAATCTTCTAGGCTCGTAGGAAACTACAAAGGACTGGGGTTCATATTCATCAATTAATTCCAGAAGCTCCTTTTCCCTGTTCCTCTTTGTAAGGATATCCAGCCTATAGCGTATGCTATCTCTGCCTTCCCCCTCATAAACGGTGACTCCAAAGCCTTCGTTTCTTAAACGGGCAATTAGATCGGTGTTCTTATTCATCAGGTTTACAACAAAGTTATTGTAGCCGATGGCAAGCTTGTTTTCCACATATCCACCTACCAGGATACCTACACCAAAACCACCTGCATAGACGAACATTGCCAGGGTTCCCTGGTCTCCGCTAAAGACAAGGGATAGGCCAAAGACATAGACAAGAGCTTCCAAGAAACCAAGAAAGGATGCTATCAGGGTCATATTCTTAACCAAGAAGATAGTCCTAAGGGTTAAAATGGGGACATAAATCAATTGTAGTAATAGTATTAAAAGTATGTTTATCACTTGCGTCAACGCCTTCCAGATTATTTGTTTAGATTATAGTATAAACCATAATAGGGTTTTTACCAAGACAAATTTATGTTAATGTCAACGGGATAGTTTACCACCATGACAGTGAATTAGTTTACCGGGTACATGGAGTATTAAAAGGTTTTATTTGAGCAAAAGATTTCAGTGGGACTGCAGCCGATACAATGGACCCATATCGCCATGATGGTGGATCTGTTTTACCATCACAGTGGAGTAAGTGTACCCAAATACTCAACTTAGGGTAACTATATTACAGATAATCCAAGTGGATAAGGTTTAAATGAAATTTTCAAGGAGGAGTTAGATGACAAATTACAATGAGTTTATGAGTGAATTTAACAGAATAGAGGATTTTCTTAAGGACTTGGTAAATGCAAAATACAACATGCCCTTCTATAAGCTATTGGAGGAGGCCATGAAAAGGGACAAGCTGGTTAAGCAGTTTTATCAGGAGTTAAGGACCATGTCTGACTTGCGAAACATAATTGCCCATGGAGACCCCAATGATCCTGTGGCACTGCCTTCAAAGTCAACTCTTAATAGGATAAGATTTATTGAGGATCAATTTACCAATCCACTCAAGGTCATAGATGTTTTTAAGAAAAGCGTAGATGCTTTTGATGCTACTGACAGCCTGGAAGAGGTCTTGAGCGAGATTGATAAATACCATTATTCGCAATTTCCAGTTGTGAAGTCTGGGGAGTTCATTGGCCTTATTACAGAGAATGGAATTACAAATTGGCTGGCCTCGAGTGTGAAGAATGATAACATCTCCATAAAAAATACAACCGTACAGGATGTGATCCTTGGGGATGAGGAAAGTGACAGCTACAGTTTTATGCTTACTTCAGACACACTGTACGATGTCATAGATAAATTTGAGGAAATAAGAAGGAAGAAAAACAGAACGGCGACAATCATTGTTTTGAACCGAAAAGTGAATCCAGTTAATGTTGAGGATATCTACACAATATTAACTCCTTGGGATTTGGATACAATTTTTAGTAAATTAGGAATGGGCTTGGAGTAATTGCATCATTCTCTTGATATGCAATTAACTTGTTCATAGAGGAGATTTAATCAGCAGTAGAATTGGCTACTTAATATATATGATACTTAAAAGCACCCCTGGAATGTTTTGATTCCAGGGATTTCTGTGTTTGTTTACACATTGATATGGTTCTGTCACGTTTTTTAGGGTATTACATAACTAAAGTATTCATGGGGGTGAATGTATGAGAAATCTAATAAACAACATTCCTTCCTTCTACCCAAATGCTGTATTTGTGGAGCTTCATGTGGAAGGGACCCAGCAATACAGCGGAATGGACTGGAGAAGTCTCTATCTGATATTTGAGGAGTACAACTGAGACTTTTACCTGATAGGTATTGCAAATGGAGAATGGACAACCTAGATCAGGGACAGAAAAGGCAAAGCCATCATTGAGATGACAAATACCAAGAAAGATCGAGGTACACCCCAAATGTTAGACTAAAATCTAATGTTTGGAGGTGTACTTTTTATTTCATGATTTAACCTTTGTTGTTTGGGAATATGGGAGATGATATACTGGTTATATCTAAGGTTATGACCAACACTCATTGGAGTGTTGATGCAAAAGGAACAGGTTGATAGTTTGTTCCTTTAGGATGACAGAAAACAAAGAAATCAGAGGTATAGCTTTATGAAGAAAATTATAGTTTTGTTGCTGGTGGTTGTTCTAATCTTTGGAAGCGGAGTGTTTGCAGAGGATATAGCCGTTGAGGTTGATGGAAGAAGGCTTGATTTTGATGTTGCTCCTACAATAATTGATGGGAGGACAATTCTACCGGCAAGGACAATCTTCGAGTCATTGGGACTCGAAGTAGAATGGGATGACAAGACTAGGACAGTGACAGGGATTGGAGAAGGAACAGAGCTTTCTCTTGTCATGGACCAAAGGGTTGCCTATGTAAATGGAGAACCTGTAAATCTTGATATACCCCCTACGATAATCGATGATAGGAGCATGGTCCCTGTAAGGTTTGTGGCTGAGTCAACAGGGGCTGATGTGGACTGGGATAATTCAACAAGGACAGTCCTAATAAGAAAGGAGACCAATCATAAGGAGGATCCCTTTAGGGACAACACCTACATGGAGGTTGACGGTGGAGACCTATCAGGGCACAGACTTCCAAATGTCGTAGTTGACATTGGATATGGTGAAAGAGAGTACTGGGCTTATACAAATGAGTATGGTCAGCTGGTAAGGGTTGTTGCAGAAGAGATTGTGCTCCAGGATGAGAGAGGGGAGGATGTGCTCCATTCAGGAAGATATTTTTCTGATGAGGCTAAAGTGCCGGGAACTGAGCACCCAGAGCTTGATGAGGGTCATATTATAGCTGATTCCCTTGGAGGAGTATCTAATGCATACAACATAACTCCACAGAATAGCACGCTGAACAGACATGGTGATCAAGCATACATGGAAAAAACCATAAGGGAAGCTGGTGGAGCCACCAATTTTGAGGCCGTAATAACTTACCCAAACGTCAATACACAGGTACCAAGTCGCTACAAGTACACCTATACGGTCTGGGGAAGTGAAGTGGTGGACGAATTTGACAATATCAGTCCGGATGATTACAGTCCCAGTACTGGGATATTGGATCTTGACCTTAAGGATCTGCTTGGAGTGGATGTGGACCTGTCACCCATAATCGAGGGGCTGGACATGAAAGGCACACTTGATAGCATAAGAATAAAGGGTATGGACCTGCTTGAGTCCATCATGTCCAATACAAGGCTCAATTAGGGAAGAGGAGATAGGAGGTTGTAAAGTTGAAGATAGGATTTAGAAAGCCGAGTTTGAATAAAAGAATTAGATCCAGGACAAGCATAAAAAGACAGATTATCCATAGGGCTGGCTTGAAAATGCCACGGGGATATGGATGGGCAAGAAATCCCAGAAAATATGTTTACAACAAGGTATATAATAGGACGTCATTTGATATTTTCAAATCCCTGAAAAAACTGTTTAAGTAATGAGATATGATTTAAACACAGGTAATTGGATATTAAGTGACATTTAATGTATAATACATATTAAGACTGTAAAATACTGAAGGAGGGAAACTATGATCAATTTGAACATGGATCTATCGAATCAGAGCCCGAAGGATGTAAGGCAGTTATTTAGGACTGGAGAGCTTATTAAACCCACATCAGGGATGTGCAGGGGTCATATCCAGGCAAACCTTGCAATCGTACCAAAGGACCTTGCCTTTGATTTTCTACTGTTTGCACAAAGAAATCCCAAGCCATGTCCAATTTTGGATGTGACCGATGTGGGGGACCCTGAACCTAAACTGATGGCACCAGGGGCAGACCTAAGGTATGATATTCCATTATATAGGATATACAAGCATGGAGAGTTGGTTGATGAGGTTTCAAACCTGAAGGACTACTGGAGAGACGACCTGGTGGGATTCCTGTTGGGATGCAGCTTCTCGTTTGAATCAGCAATGATAAATGCATCAATACCCATCAGGCATATTGAGGACAATCACAATGTTCCCATGTACATAACAGACATTGACTGCGTTCCTGCAGGAAACTTCCACGGTAAGATGGTTGTAAGCATGAGACCGGTTCCCTACAGCATGGTTCCAAGAGCTGTCCAGGCGACATCAAGATTTCCCTCAGTTCATGGAGCTCCAATACATATTGGTGATCCCTCAAGGATTGGAATAAAGGATGTTAACAAGCCTGACTTTGGAGACCCTTCCATAATCAAGGACGGAGAGGTACCAGTATTCTGGGCATGTGGCGTAACTCCCCAATCAATTGCAATGACCAGTAAGCCAGAGCTTATGATCACACATTCACCTGGGCACATGTTTATTTGTGACCCCAAGGATGAAGACCTGGCGGTATTATAGTGAAGTCAACCTAATAAATATAATGAGCCACATTAAATCTGTGGTCCATGATAGTATCCCTGGAGTCTTATGATTCCAGGGATATTTACTAATTATCCTTATTGTGTCCCAATCTTGTTTGTATTGTCTACTGATAGGGGACATGATAAACTAAGGGAAACCATGAGTTTTAAAAATCTAGCAAATAAATTAGAAAATTGATATGCGGGGTGAAATAAACAATGAAAAAGATAATAAGGACAATGATTTTAGTATTTTTAGTACTTGCACTTGTATTCGTTGGAGCTCTTTTTATTGGCAATAATGCACTATTTAAAAGCAAGACAGACATAACTTCGGAAACGGCACTTATACAGGATAAATTGGTTGAATTGTCAGAATGGACAACCCTAAGATATGATTACAGCAATGTCATCGTAAGTCGTACAGAAAGGACACTATCTTTAGGTGTCACTGATATCAATTACGGAGAGGCCATAAGGTTGATTGAGTATTCAGGATACCTGAAAGCAGGAACAGACCTATCGAAGCTTCAAATTTCTTATAATGAGGAAGCTGAAGAAATGCTTGTCAGGCTTCCAAAATCCAAAATACTTGATAATGTTGTGGACACTGATACAACCAAGGTGGAGGATGTAAAGGGCAACATATTCTCCGACTACCCAACGCAAATAATATTTGATGAAATAAATGCAGAAAAAAAGCAGCTGGAAGATGAAAAAATCAGCCAGGGATTTTTGGATGAGTCAGACGTAAGGATACACTCTCTGTTGACATCATTTTTGGCCACAAATGGATATGACAATGTGGTCATTGAATTCTATTAGTTTATATAGGAAAAGAATCCGAGTCTATGTAAGTGGCGTATCTGTTTGATGAAGTGAAACTAAATACTTTTAACTGAGTTTTGAATCGGAGGTTTTTATGGATAAGAACTACAAGGAAATTCAGATGCTAAAATTGAACGAGTATGCCAGGGAATACATTGAAAACCAGGATAGCAATGTAGATTATCAGAAGATCTCCCAACAGATGAAGGAGTTTTCCGGTGCTGAATATGTAATGTTCAATATCTTTGATGAGAATGGCAAGGATTTTACCCTTGTTGGATTTGAAGGAAACAAGAAGAACATTGAAAAAGCCATGGATATAATCGGATATAATTTAATAGGAAAGAAATTCAAGTACGAAGAAGGTAGAAATGAGAGATTTGAAAAAGCTATCGTAACCAAGGTTGAATCATTAAAGGAGCTTGTGAATAGTGCGCTGCCAAATAAGGTTATATCAATCTTGGAGAGGATATTTAGAATTGATTCTATCCTTACAGTTAGAATAACCAAAGAAGACAAGACCATCGGTAATTTCACCCTTATATTCACTGAGAATCAAAATGAGACCAGCGATGAAATGCTAAAGCTCTTTGCATCCCAGGTGGGGCTATTTTTGGATAAGATGAACCATGAACAGAAGAGTCAAAATGCCATCAAAAGATTCCAGTCCCTACTAAAAAACAGTGTCAGCATCATCACCATTGTGGATAATCAAGGAAATTATGTGGATGCTTCCGATTCTGCTGCCAGGTTGATTGGCATTGATAAAGAGGAACTTATTGGGAAGAATTTCAAGGAGGTTGTTCCCGAAAAGAACGAAGAGTTCATGAATACAATTTCAGCAATTAGGAAAACAAAGAAACCTGTGTACAAGGAAGAGTTCTATAGGATTGAAAACAAGGACATTGTATATGAAAGCAGAGTTTTTCCGATAGAGGAAAAGGATGGTGAAGTCGTGCTTTTCGGGTCCATAGCCAATGACATAACTGATAGAAAAAAGGCTGAGCAGGACTTGGTACATTTTAATAAGCTGATAAAATATATTTTGGAGCATACACCTAGCGGTGTAGCAGTCCATGACAAGGAGCTTAATTATCTGTATGTAAGCGAAAAGTATCTGAGGAGCTACAACATTGAAAGAGATGATATCATTGGAAAGCACCACTATGAGATTTTCCCGGACCTGCCTCAAAAATGGAGAGATGTACATAAAAGGTCACTTAAGGGAGAGGTTGTCAGCAAGGAAGAGGATCCCTACTACAGGGAAGATGGGAGTATTGATTGGACCAGATGGGAATCAAGACCTTGGTATGACAAGAATGGAGAAATAGGCGGAATTATAATCTACACTGATGTAATAACCAGACAAAAGGAAATGGAAGCACAGATTTACAAAGAGAGGGAGCAATTTAAGACTACTCTCCTGTCTGTTGGAGATGCAATTATTTCCACTGATAGGGAGGGAAGGATCAACCTGATGAACAATGTGGCTGAAAAACTCACTGGTTGGTCCAAGGAAGAGTCCTACAACAAGCCACTGGAAGAGGTCCTGAACATAATTAACGAGCACACGGGGGAAGCTTGTGAAAACCCTGCAAAAATAGCATTGGCAGCAGAAAAGACCATTGAAATGGAAGACGGTACAATACTAATAGCTAAGAATGGGAAGGAGATACCCATAGAGGACTCTGCATCCCTGATTAAGGACAGAAACGGTACCATAACCGGCGTGGTTATAGTTTTTAGGGATTTTACTGAAAAAAGGGAAAAACAGAAGGAAATCGAGTATTTGAACCTTCACGACCATCTTACAGGACTCTATAATAGAAGATTTTTTGAAGAGGAACTGGAAAGACTTGATGTGGATGCAAATCTACCCCTTTCAGTCATAGCTATAGATGTAAACGGCTTGGTACTGATAAACGATGCCTTTGGACACAACAAAGGTGACGAAATCTTGATTAAATCCGCACAGGCAATTAGAAAGAGCATTGGTGCTGATGATGTTGTGTCAAGAATGGGAGGGGATGAGTTCTCAATAATCCTCCCCAGGTGCGATAAAAACAAGGCATCCAGAATCATTGAGAATATAAAGGAGATCGTTGAAGAGGATTCTGAGGAAGGAATACCCATTTCCCTGGCCATGGGCTTTGACACCAAGACAGACTCAAAAGAACTTGTTGAAGAGGTACTCAAAAAAGCAGGAAGTAAAATGTATACAAACAAGATATTTTCGGAGCAGAGTAAGAGAAGCAAGGTAATACTTACCATGATCTCCACTTTGCATGAAAAGCATCCAAGGGAAGAGGAGCATTCAAAGAGGGTTAGCGAGCTCTCCTACAGCTTGGGAAAAGTAATAGGCTTGAAGGATGATAGGTTGAACCTGCTAAGGACAGCTGGTCTTCTCCATGATATAGGCAAAATAGCAATTGACTATGCAATAATTGATAAGGCAGGTGCCTTGACTGATGAGGAGTACTTGGAGGTCAAAAAGCATCCTGAGATCGGCTACCGAATCCTCAAATCCTCCATTGAATATGAGGATATTGCTAAGACAGTACTTTATCACCATGAAAGAATAGATGGCAGTGGATACCCTAAAGGAATAAGAGAGGATGAAATACCTTTGGAGTCCAAGATCATTAGCATTGCAGATGCCTACGATGCCATGGTATCCTTGCGACCATATAAGAAAAGAAAGATTACAAAAGAGGAAGCCATAGAAGAATTGATAAGGTGTTCAGATACCCAATTCGATGGAGAAATTGTTAAGGTTTTTATTGAGAAGGTAATCAAATAGGGCTAGATGGTTAAGATGTAAATGGACAATTAGAGTGTTTTTGAATGCGTCAAATATAACTACAATCAATGCAAATAAACAAGTGTATAATTTATAATAATGGAGGTTTTTATGGAGATTAGCGAACTATTGAAGATAGGTGAAGTTTTTAAAGTCAATTATAAGGTTGAAGTGTCTGACACTGCAGATTTTCATGGCAATACAGGGGTGCGAGTATTGTCCACTCCTGCTTTGCTTAGATATGTGGAGCAAGGATCATCCACTGGTGTTTTCAATCGTTTGCCGAAAGGTTACAGACCAGTTGGAACCTACGTTGAGCTACACCATGTTGGGGGAACTCCCGTAGATGGGATTATTGAAGTCGTATCAGAAGTAAGTAAGATTGAGGGCAGAAAAATCACCTATATCTTCAAAGTGTTTAATAAGGATAGGCTTATCTCCCATGGGGTATATGGACAGGCGATTGTACCTTTGGATGATTTTCTAAAAAGAAATAATGCAATCTAGAGAGATTTAATGCATATTTTTAATTTATTGCCATCACAATGAGTTTTATTTTACACATTTATTGGTATATGAGTAATGGCGAGTATTTTTGAGTTGCTTTGATAAAGTGATAAGGAGAGTGGTGCTAATGAAAACCGTTGCAGTTGCAGGTACATATGACAGCAAGGCAAAGGAGCTTATGTTTGTGAAGGAGGTTCTTGAGGGAGTAGGTCTCAATACCCTGACAATCAACTGTGGTGTATTCAAGCCGGAGATTCACACGGATGTAAGGAGCATTGACATAGCTGCTGACATAGGGGAGGACCTTGTGGAGATAGCGGGGAAGAAGGACAGGGCTCTGGGAACTGAGGTTATGGCTAGAGCAATGGAAGTGGCAATCCCAAGGCTATATTCCGAAGGGAAGTTTGATGGAATCATATCTCTGGGCGGAACCGGGGGAACATCTCTTGTAACTCCAGGAATGAGAGCCCTTCCTGTTGGTGTTCCAAAGGTTATGGTTTCAACAGTGGCCTCAGGAAATGTATCCCAGTATGTTGGTACAAGCGATATTATGATGATGCCATCAATTGTTGATGTATCAGGGCTTAATTCCATATCCACAAGGATATTCACAAATGCAGCCCTGGCTGTTGCAGGTATGGTCAACATGGAACATGAGGAGAAGTCATTGGCCAAGAAACCCCTTATTGCGGCTACAATGTTTGGCGTCACAACTCAATGCGTCAATATGGCAAGGGAGTATCTGGAGGAGAAGGGCTACGAGGTACTTGTCTTCCATGCTACAGGAACCGGTGGAAAGACAATGGAAAGGTTGATTGAGGAAGGTTACTTTGTAGGCGTCCTTGACCTGACCACAACAGAATGGTGCGATGAGCTTGTCGGTGGAGTGCTTGCAGCTGGTCCAAACAGACTTGAGGCTGCTGGAAAGGCCAAGGTTCCCCAGGTGGTTTCAGTGGGTGCACTTGATATGGTCAACTTTGGACCAATTGATACTGTTCCGGCGGATTTTAAGGACAGGAATCTCTACAAGCATAACCCAACCGTCACACTTATGAGAACAAACGTTGAAGAGAACAAGAAGCTTGGTGAGATAATAGCGGAAAAGCTCAATATGACAGAGGGTCCAACTGCCCTGATGCTTCCACTGAAGGGAGTCTCAATGATAGATGCAGAGGGACAGCCTTTTTATGGACCTGCAGAGGACCAGATGCTCTTTGACAGACTAAGGGAGAAGGTAGACAGAACTAAGGTAGAGCTTATTGAAATGGATAACAATATAAACGATGAAGAGTTTGCCCTGGCAGCTGCCAGGAAGCTAGTGGAACTAATTGAGGGGTGATGAATGATGGATAGACAAGAGGTACTTAAGAGGCTCAGGGCTCAGGTTGATAGCGGTAAGGCAATAATAGGTGCGGGGGCTGGAACTGGAATTTCTGCAAAGAGTGCTGAAAAGGGTGGAGTTGACCTTATTATCATCTACAACTCCGGAAGGTACAGAATGGCAGGTCGTGGATCTTTGGCAGGATTACTTCCTTATGGGGATGCAAACCAGATTGTTGTTGACATGGGTAGTGAGGTTCTTCCAATTGTTAAGGATACTCCAGTCCTTGCTGGGGTCTGTGGAACTGATCCCTTCAGGGTCATGGATAAGTTCATTGAGCAGTTGAAGGCTCAAGGATTTGCAGGAGTTCAAAACTTCCCAACAGTCGGTCTGATTGATGGTGTCTTCAGACAGAATCTTGAGGAAACTGGCATGGGCTATGACCTTGAGGTTGAGATGATCAGAAAGGCTCATGAGCTTGGCCTTGTGACTACTCCATATGTATTTGACACAGACCAGGCCAGGAAGATGGCAGAGGCAGGAGCGGATGTTGTGGTTGCACACATGGGCCTTACAACAAAGGGATCAATCGGGGCACAGACAGCTTTGACCCTGGATGAATCAGTTGTAAGGGTACAGGCAATCTGTGATGCTGCCAAGGAGGTCAATCAGGACATAATGGTAATTTGTCATGGAGGTCCGATTGCAATGCCTGAGGATACAAAGTATGTCCTGGAAAGGACTAAGGGAGTATGTGGTTTCTTCGGTGCATCAAGTATTGAGAGACTACCTACCGAGGTTGCAATCAGGGAACAGGTTGAGGATTTCAAGAAGATAGAAGTTTAGTTAATGTTAACTAAAATTAGGGCAAGCAGGGTGTAACGGGTCTGCTTGCTTTTTGTTGAGAAGACTTATGTCTTTAAGGAGCATTCATATGTCAGCAAGGGTACAAAGTGTACATTTATACTTTACGGGTATAAACATATATGTGGAAACAGATTAATACGACTGGAACATAAACAAATAGGGGGTTTACTATGAACGATAAACAAAGAGATATCATGAAAAATGGCAAGGGTTTTGTAGCTGCACTGGATCAGAGTGGTGGAAGCACACCTAAAGCTCTGTTGGGCTATGGTGTAACTGAGGACAAGTATAAGAATGATGATGAGATGTTTGATTTGGTTCATGAGATGAGGACCAGAATCATTACAAGTCCTGCCTTTAATTCAGATCACATATTGGCGGCGATACTTTTTGAGCAGACCATGGACCGAAAGATTGAAGACAAGTTTACTGCTGACTATTTATGGGAGGAAAAGGGTATAGTTCCAATTCTTAAGGTTGATAAGGGCCTTGCCGATGAGGAGGATGGCGTCCAGCTTATGAAGCCAATGCCAGACTTGCGAGAATTGCTTGACCGTGCTGTGGAGAGAGGGATTTTTGGTACCAAAATGAGATCGGTCATAAAGAAGGCCAATCCGGAATCCATTAAAAGAATCGTTCAGCAGCAATTTGAGATTGGAATTCAAATAATGGCAAAGGGCCTTGTACCTATTATAGAACCTGAAGTTGACATCAACAGTTCAGACAAAAGGGAATCTGAGGAGATACTCAAGAAGGAAATCTTGGAGCAATTGAACACACTTAAGGAAGGCCAAGAGGTTATGCTGAAGCTTTCAATACCTAGCGAAGCTGGCTTTTACACTGAGTTGATAGAACATCCAAGGGTTATGCGTGTGGTTGCCTTATCTGGTGGCTACAGTAGAGAGGATGCAGTAAGACTTCTTTATGAAAACCCAGGTCTGATCGCAAGTTTTTCAAGAGCCCTGGTGGAAGGACTAAGTGTTGGACAAAGTGATGAAGAGTTTAATGATATGCTCGGTGACTCAATTACCCAGATATACAATGCATCCATAGCGTAATGGTGGAATAGTTGGCCAAGAAGTTGGCAAAAGTAAAAGAGAGATAGTAAGCGAAGTAACATTTAGGATTTTATAATGATTGGGCTGTAAATGTTAGAGCAGGCAGACTGAAACTTTGGTCTGCTTGTTTTTGTGTATAGAGGTGAGGATAGTAAAAAAATCAAATGAATCATTTCCAATTCATTAAGTAAAACGATATAATTGAAAAGATGTATGTACTTCAAGTTTTGGGAGACGGGAGAAATCTATGAAAAAGTTTGTTTTGATGTTTTGCATGATAATTGGGATTACAATGATGATACCTGCCTATGTTGATGCTACAGTTTACAAAGTCGCTGGGGACAGAGATTTTCCTCCTTACGAGTATGTGGATGAGGATGGAAATTTCAAGGGATTTAACGTTGACCTGCTCAAGGCTATTAGCCTTGTTACGGGGATGGAATTTGAGTTTATTCCTATGAAGTGGGAAGATGCATATGTTTCAGTTCATCAAGGCAAGGCAGACATCATTCAGGGGATGAAGGAATCTGAAGAAAGAAAAAACAAGTTTCTGTTTTCGGAATCGCTTTTGCTTAACTCTCAGTCAATATTTGTTCTGGATGATAACCAGGATATAAGGAATGAGAAGGATCTTGAAGGTAAGCTGGTGGCCCTTAACAAGGAGGACACAGTTATTGAGGAAATAAATAATATCAATGATGCCAAGATAGTCGAATACGACACATTAGGTGATGCATTGGATAGTTTACTCAATGGAGAGGTTGATGCACTGGTTGGAAACACCCTGACAGTTAATTATCTTTGTAAGGAGAAGAATTCAATTGAGCTGGTGAAAATCGTTGGTGATGCCATCAATGAGCAGAAATACTCAATTGTAGTACATAAGACAAACACACCACTTATGGTGAACCTAAATGAAGGTATAAAGGAAATACAGGAAAATGGGATGTATGACTCGCTGTACAGAAAATGGTTTGGTACACCAATCAAAAATACCAAGACAAACTACGAGTTTTTATGGAAAATGACACTGGGCATTCTTGGAGCATTGATCACCATAGTCTTTATAATAAAAAGTGCCAATAAAAGGCTTAAGGATATAATAGATACCAAAACTGAGGAGCAGAAGGCTCTGATGTATGAACTTAGACACTATGACAAGCTTCAGTTCATGAACCAAATAATATCGTCATTAGCACATGAAATAAGGAATCCCTTGACATCCATTAAGATTTATACAGACCAAATAAAGGACAAGCTTGATAATCGGGAGTTTATGTTGGCCGCTTCAGAAGATATTCCAGTGGAAATCAATAGAATAGATGGCCTGATTAAGGAGTTTATGGAATATGCCTCACCCAGGAAACCAGTTGCAGTAGATATTAATCTGTATGATGAGGTCATGAGCTCCATCAAGTTGGTAAAGTTTCATATTAATGAAATAAAGATTGATGTTGATATTGATAAATCCCTCTATGTGGTATTTGATTTGAGCCAATTCAAACAGATAATCATAAACATACTTTTGAACAGCAATGATGCGGTCAAGGATATTGACGATCCTTACATTGAAATATCTGCACAAGAGCATGGCAGTGAAGTTGAATTGGTGTTTAGGGACAACGGATACGGCATGGGCAAGGATGATTTGCAATATATTTTCGAGCCCTTTTACACCACAAAGGAATATGGAAATGGTGTTGGGATGTTTGTCGTAAAACAGATTATTGATGATAATGGTGGCAGCATAGTTGCCGAAAGCGAAGGGAAGAACAAGGGTATGAGTATTATACTCAAGCTGGGAAGAGGTGAAAAAAGTGAGTAATAAGTTGTTGATTATTGACGATGAGCCAAAAATACTTAGGTCTCTTAAGTTTCTTTTGGAAGATGAGTTCAAGGTGTATACAAGTGAAAATTCAAGTGATGCATTGGATATTTTCAGAAGGGAAGAAATTAGACTAGTTCTTCTGGATTTAAGACTTAAGGAGGTAAGTGGAATAGACTTAATGAGGCAACTGCTTGAGATTGATTCAAGGGCGATTATTATAATTATGACTGCATATTCAACGCTTGAAAACTCGATTAAGGCAATCAAGTCTGGAGCCTACTACTTTATTACCAAACCCATTGATAATGATCAGCTAAAGCTGTTGTTAAGCACAGCGAATGAGAAATTGGATATGGCAAATAAGATAAGTAATCTAAAGGGCCATTTAAGAAAGGATATAATTGGGAATTCTCCTAGAATAAGGGAAATAAATGAAATGATTAAAAGGGTCAAGGATACAAATGCCACTATATTGATCACAGGAGAGAGTGGTACTGGAAAGGAGCTAATCGCCCAGAAAATACATGGTACAAGTAATAGGTCAGATAAGCCCTATGTAGCTATAAACTGTGCTGCAATGCCTGGAGAACTATTGGAAAGTGAACTATTTGGCTACAGAAAAGGAGCATTCACAGGAGCTCAAAAGGATGAATTAGGGGTTATCAGAAGGGCGGACAAGGGGACACTAATATTGGATGAGATAGGAGAAATGGACTTACGGCTTCAATCCAAGCTTCTGAGATTTCTACAGGACAAAGAGGTGAGGCCAATTGGCGATGCCAACAGCTATAGGGTAGATGTCAGGATAATCTGTATAACCAACAGAAACCTAAAAGAAGAGGTAGCCAAGGGAAATTTCAGGGAGGATCTGTATTACAGAATCAATGTAATCAACATAGTTACACCTCTTCTTAGAGAACGAATTGATGACTTGAAACATCTGGTACCATATTTTATTGAAAAGTATAATATCTCTTTTGATAAGAATGTTAAGGGTATAACTGATGAAGCATATTCCGTCCTGATGAATTATGAATTTCAAGGTAACATAAGAGAGCTAGAGAACATCATTCAGAGGGCAGTCCTTCTCAGCACATCTGAATATATAACCGGGGACTCCCTACACATAAGTCCGCAGAGATCAGTATTCATGAAAGGGGAACCCTCAAATGATTTTCTAAAGGTCTATGATGGTGAAAGCATGAAGGAAATTGAAAGAAAGGTTATAGAATTTGCCCTTAAGAACAATGATGGAAATAGGAAGTGGACAGCTGAAAGTTTGGGTATTGGAGAAAGGACCTTGAGGTATAAGATCAAGGAGTATAATTTATAAAATAATAGAATAACCCTGCAAAATCTGCACCCTGCAAATTATGCAGGGTTATTTTATGCCTTTTTTTGTATTATAAAGCAAGAGAAATTTTAAAAACTAGTAATAAACACATATTTGCATATTGTTTAATTTGGCACAAGTCTTGCAAATATATAAGTTTGAAATTATAAAATATTTCGTGAAATTTGATTAAAGGAGGGAAGTATTAGGAAAAGAAGGTTTGCGAATACTTACTTAATAAAACATAAAACAAGGAGGATGTCATGAATTTTGAACTAATCGATGGAATTTCCACTATTAATGTTAACTCAGCGGTAACCTTGGCATTTGCAGCAGTATTATTGCTTCTTGGCTATTTTGTCAAGAACAAGGTAACGCTACTGGACAAATATTGTATCCCTGCACCAGTAATCGGGGGATTTATATTTATGTTTATTACTTGGATAGGTCACCTTACTGGGGCTTTTGCATTTAGCTTTGACAATATGTTTCAAAGTACATTTATGCTTGCCTTCTTTACAACCGTTGGACTTGGTGCAAGCTACAAGCTTCTTGTAAAGGGTGGGAAGCTGCTGGTAGTATACTGGTTGATTGCAGGTGTTGTATCAATTCTACAAAACACAGTAGGAATTGGACTTTCAAAGATACTTGGTCTTGAAGCACCTTACGCACTTTTATCAAGTGCAATAGCAATGATCGGTGGACATGGCGCTGCACTTTCCTATGGAACAACCTTTGCTGAGATGGGCTATGAAGCAGCTCCTCTCGTTGGAGCAGCAGCTGCAACATTCGGGCTTATATCTGCAGTTCTTATAGGGGGACCTCTTGGAAGGAGATTGATTGTAAAGTATGATCTGAAGCCTGAGGAGGATTCAGACTTTGATGCATCAGTAACCGACATAAACGTTGCTTCAGGAGACAAGCTGAGTTCACTTGATATTATGAAGAATGTCTCCGTAATCATCATAGCAATGGCATTGGGGACGATTATCTCAGGCTGGATTAGCGGAATCATTGGTATGGGATTCCCAACATACGTAGGTGCCATGTTCGTAGCAGTTATCATAAGAAACCTTAATGAGAAGATGCATCTTTACAAGTTTGACTTTGGGCTGGTTGATGAGATTGGAAATGTAATGCTTAACCTATACCTTTCACTTGCATTGATGACATTAAAGCTTTGGGAGCTCTCCGGTTTGATAGGTGGAGTTTTGTTCGTAGTAATTTCTCAAGTTCTACTTGTATCGCTTATAGGATACTTTATAGTATTTAGAATTCTTGGAAAGAACTACGATGCTGCAGTAATGGTTGCAGGTCTTTGTGGTCACGGTCTTGGAGCGACTCCTTCAGCGATAGTCAACATGACTGCAGTAAACGAAAAATATGGAATGAGTAGAAAGGCAATGATGATTGTTCCAATAGTAGGAGCTTTTCTAGTGGATGTCATCTACCAACCTCAGACAATATGGTTCATCAAGACATTTGTTGAAAGTCTAGTTTAAAATTTATAGGAGGAGATAATTATGAGAAAATTAATGGAATGTGTACCTAATTTTAGTGAAGGTAGAGATCAGGAAGTTGTTGAAAAGATAATAGATGAAGTAAGAAAAATTGAAGGAATAACCATTCTTGATTATTCGTCAGACAAGGATCATAACAGAACTGTTCTTACAATGATCGGTTCACCAGAAAAGATTAAGGAAGCTGCAATAAACACTGCAAAAAAAGCTGCTGAATTAATCGATATGTCCAAGCATGAAGGAGCACACCCCAGAATGGGAGCTACTGATGTAATACCATTTACTCCTGTTTCAAATGTTACAATTGAGGAGTGTAAGGAAGTGGCAAATGAAGTTGCTGCTGAGATTGGAAGTTGGGGAATTCCAGTTTACATGTATGAGGATTCAGCTACAAAACCTGAAAGACAAAACCTTGCCAAGGTAAGAAAAGGCCAATATGAAGGATTCTTTGACAAAATCAAGGAAGAAGAGTGGAAGCCAGATTTCGGTCCTCAGGAAATGAACGAAAAAAGCGGTTGTACTGCAGTGGGCGCAAGGGTTCCTCTAGTTGCCTTTAACATCAACCTTGATACTCCAGATGTTGAGATTGCAAATGCAATTGCCAAGAAGGTAAGACACATTGGTGGAGGCTTAAGATTTGTTAAGGGAATTGGTCTTAAGCTTGAGGAGAGAAATCAGACACAGGTATCAATGAATCTTGTAAACTATGAAAAAACATCGGTCTACCAGGCGTTTGAAATGGTAAAGATGGAAGCCAGAAGATATGGTGTTAAGGTAGTAGGTAGTGAGGTTATTGGAACAATTCCAATGAAATCTCTTCTTGATGTAGCAGAGTACTACCTACAGATTGAGAATTTCGGAATTGACCAAATTCTTGAAAAAAGATTGTTGGATGAACAATAGAAGTAATAGGGCTTAACAGCTTGGGGGCTCGCTAAATGCGGGCCTTTTGATTAGATTTAATGATAATAATACATACTATTAGGAGGTTTGGAATGGATTACAAGGATATAATGGAATTAATACTGGATACAGATGATGTTACAGTGGGTGGAGGAAGTGCATCTGCTTTATCAGGTGCCTTGGCTTGTGGATTAATAGGCATGGTATGCAAGCTTTCAACAAAGAAGGATTATGGGATTGCCCCGGAGAAACAATTGGAAATCGCTAAAGAGCTCGAAGAAATAAGAAATGAATTATTGGCAGGCATTGTTGAGGATGCAAATGCCTATGGTGTAATAATTGATGCTTATAAGTTGCCCAAGGGAACCGATGAAGAAAAGGAAGCCAGAAAGCAGGCAATTGCAAATGCAGGAATTGTTGGGGCAACAGCTCCAATGAAAAATGCAAAGCTTTGTAGAAGGGTATATGAAATTGGTATTGATCTGGAAGGAAAAACTAATCCAAATTGTCATTCGGACCTGGTTATTGGCTACGAGCTGGCAAAGGATGGAGCCAATGGTTGCGTTATGAACATAGAAGCTAATCTTCCACTAGTAAAGGATGAAGCTAAAATTGAGGAATTCAACAATGCCATAAGGGATCTCAAGGTTGATTAATTGGGTATAGAATAATCAGCTACAGATAAGACTATATTAATAGGACCAAGGTGATCAAAGTGAAAGAAAAGATCATAACCAAAGGAGACTTTAAAACAACAAAATGGGCTGGTGGAGAAACAACCCAGTTGGCCATCTATCCGGAGGATGCAAACTTAGCAGACAGGGATTTTCTATGGAGAATCTCATCGGCAACCTTCACAGGTACGGAATCAACATTCTCGGATTTCAGTGGATATCAGAGATACCTTCTTCCAATTGAGGGAGAACTTTCCGTATCCCACAAGGGATTATATTCCAGGGAACTGAAAAAGTATGAAGTCGAATACTTTGATGGTGGCTGGGAGACAAGTTCAAAAAACTCACTGGATTGCAGGGACTACAACTTTATTGTAAAGAGTGGGTATCCCGCCAAACTACAGATTCTTGGTGAAGGTGATAGGTACAATTTAAAACCTTTCACCATGGTAACACTGTTTTCCACGGAGGATTTTGAAATTGAGCTTGGAATGGAAGGGGAGAAGAGGGAAATTGATGGATTCTCACTTTATGTTCTGGAGACGAGTAGGATGCTGGATATCAGAGTAACCAGTGCATCGGAGCCTGTAATAATGACAGAGTTTGTTTAATGGAATAGCTCCCAGAATGGAAATCTAATTTAAACATATAAAATTTGGCTGCAGTGTCAATGGTCACTGCAGCCAAAATATATTCAAATATTATCTTGACAATTATTAAATACGGTAATACAATAAATAGAAATATTACTAAAACGATGAAGGAAATAGTAGCCAGTGAAGCATTTAAGAGAGCGGATGGTTGGTGAGAATCCCCATGATAATCTGGTGAATCCATTTCTGAGTTACCTGCGAAATGAGCAAGGTCGTAATCCTGCGATAAAGGAACTTGAGTGAACAGAGGAATCTGTTAATTTGGGTGGCAACGCGGTGGATATTCCCCCGTCCCTTATATTTATATATGAGGACGGGGGTTTTTAATTTTTGAAGAGGGGAGGAAGAAGGGTGGAGCGATTTTTGTTTTGGCCAGGTTGATAAGTAAGGTGTATGGCACGTGGTGGAATTATTCATTTTATCTAAATTTGGAGTTAAAAGACGAAAGGGAGGCATTCACATGAGGATATTGGCAAATGATGGACTGGACAAAAAAGCTATTGAGGTATTACAGGAGGAACGATATAAGGTTGAGACGGACCACTACGATTTGGATGAGCTAAAGGGGATTATTGGGGATTATGATGTTCTGATTGTAAGATCTGCAACAAAGGTGAGAAAGGAGCTTATTGATGCAGCCAAGGGTACGAGATTGAAGCTTGTAGTAAGGGCTGGAGTGGGTGTTGACAATATTGACGTGGATTATGCCAAAGCAAATGGCATTGACGTAAGAAACACCCCCAACTCAAGCAGCAACTCTGTGGCAGAGCTTGTTCTGGGTCACATGTTTGGCCTTGCAAGACATATCATAAATGCCAATTTGACCCTCAGAGACGGGGAGTGGAACAAGAAGCACTACACAGGAATCGAGCTTCAGGGGAAAACCCTTGGGATAGTTGGTTTTGGAAGGATCGGAAGGATTCTGGCGCAAAAGGCATCAGCTCTTGGTATGGATGTGGTCTTTTATGACAGATTTGTGAATCAAGATGAAAGGTTTGAGTATCTTCATTTCCATGAGATTCTAAGAAGAGCCGATTTTCTGACCTTTCACGTCCAGGCCACGGACAAGCCATTAGTAGGGATGGACGAAATCAATCTTATGAAGGATACAGCGATCATAATCAATACATCAAGGGGTGGAGTGGTTGATGAAAAAGCCCTTCTTATGGCCTTGAACCACAACAGATTAGGTGCCGCTGCAATTGACGTATTCACCACGGAACCAAACCCCGACCCCGAGCTTTGCAATCATCCAAGGGTAAGTGTGACCCCTCATATAGGAGCGGCCACCACTGAGGCCCAGGAAAGGATTGGACAGGAGGTAGTTGACATAGTGTTGGATATAGGTGAGAAGCTTAGGGCAAAGGCAAGCTAGTTATACAATCCAAGGGTTTCCTCCAGCTGCTTGATCAGGAAATGAAAAAGTGAAAAAATTTTCTTGAAAGTTAAATATTTTGAAAAAAAATTTCATTACTTATTGCCTTTTAAAGTGCTATGGTGTAATTGGAAAAATGGATAAAGCTCATACTGATTAAAAAAGGGAAGGGGAGATGTTATGAGTACAGAAAAGATCAAGGAACTAGCTGAAAAGTATTACCCTGAGGTTGTGGAATTAAGGCATTACTTCCATATGTACCCTGAGCTGGCTTTTGAGGAGGTCAAGACTGCTGCCAAGGTTGCGGAGACTCTGGAAAAGCTGGGAATTGAGGTTCAGACAGGTCTTGCCAAAACAGGTGTCGTTGGCCTTATAAGAGGGGGAAAACCTGGAAAAACAGTGCTCCTTAGGGCAGACATGGATGCCTTGAAGGTTCAGGAAACAGCAGATGTTCCATATAGGTCAAAGGTTCCCGGAGTCATGCACTCCTGTGGACATGACGGTCATACGGCAGGACTCTTGGGAGCTGCAATGGTACTTAATGAAATGAAGGAAGACCTTTCAGGAAATGTTAAGCTGGTTTTCCAACCTGCTGAAGAGGATGATGGAGGAGCCCTGCCCATGATAGAAGAAGGTGTAATGGAAAACCCCAAGGTGGATGCTGCCTTTGGGTGTCACCTCTGGGGGAATCTTGTTGAGGGTAAGGTCCAGTTCAAGAAGGGTTCCCTAATGGCATCCCCTGATGCATTTGACATCATAATAATTGGCAAGGGAGGACATGCAGCAATGCCCCACCTCTCGATTGACCCGGTCGTAATGGCTGCCCAGGTTATCGACCAGACCCAGGCCGTTATTTCAAGAAGAAAAAGTCCACTTGATCCAGCTGTTGTATCTTTTACTATGGTCCATGGTGGAGATGCATACAATGTTATTCCCAATGAGGTCAAGCTGGCTGGGACAATCAGGACCCTTGACCACCAGACCAGAAAATGGATTCCAGAGGCCATGGAGGCTGTGGTTAAGGGGGTTACAGAGGCTGGTGGAGGAAGCTACGAATTTTCCGTCAAGAAGAGGTTTCCACCCCTAATCAACAATGATGAGATGACTGATGTGGCCATGGATTCCGCTGAAAAGATCGTAGGAAGGGATAATATCGCAGTTTCCAAGGAGCCCAACATGGGAGGGGAGGATTTTGCATACTTTGCACAAGAAGTGCCATCCTGCTACTTCTTTGTGGGAATAGCAAAGAGCGAAGACGAGCCGGTAAGTCACCACCATCCGGAATTCCAGTGGAATGACAGGAACATGATCCTATCCATGGAAGCCCTGGCTCAGGTGGCGGTTGATTATTTGAATAGGGATTAATTAAGGGGGTTAATTAATGGAAAAAGATGTTAAGAAAACCAGTCTCCTTGAAAGGATTCTGGATAAGATTGAGAAGGCTGGAAACGCCCTTCCCGATCCTGTAACGATATTCTTTATAATAAGTGTAGCAGTACTCCTGATTTCGTGGATTGCATCCCGTGCAGGTGTTTCGGTTGTCCACCCATCAACCCAGGAAACCGTGCATGTTGTGAATCTTATTACAAAAGAGGGACTACAGAGGGTGTTTATGAATGTGGTTGGAAACTTCCAAGGCTATCCACCACTTGGTCTTGTTTTGGTCGTTATGCTTGGAGCAGGAGTAGCTGAGAAATCTGGTCTGATTGGGGCAGCCATGAGGCATTCAATCAAGAAGATACCACCTAGCATGGTATCAGTGGCAATAATTGCAATTGGTGTTATTGCAAACGCATTTGGAGATGCCGGATTTATAGTTCTTCCTCCCTTGGCAGGGCTTGTTTTCCTTATGATAGGAAGACATCCACTGATTGGTATGTTTGCAGCCTATGCCGGTGTGGCAGGAGGCTTTGCGGCCAACATTATGGTAAACATGTCCGATGTGCTTGCAGCAAGCTTCACAATACCCGCAGCACAGGTAATTGACCCAACATATCAGGGAACACCGGCAATGAATCTGTACTTTATAATGGCCTCAGTTCCAATGCTGGTTGCCTTGGGGGCCCTGGTTACTGAAAAGGTTGTCGCTCCAAGATTTCCTTCCTACGAGCCCTCAGAGGAGCTTGCCATGGAGATGGAGGTTGAGGAGAATGAAATGGAGCCAAAGGGACTTAAGTGGGCCGGTATTTCCTTTCTTGCAATGCTTGCGGCTATAGTACTCTTGAGCATAGGTGAGAATTCATTCATGGCAGATCCTGCTACAGGTTCCATACTTGCCTATGCATCACCCCTTATGCAGGGAATCGTACCCTTGATTACAATAATCTTCTTTGTCCCTGGCATTGTATATGGTAAGATCACAGGATCCATCAAGAATGATAAGGAAGCTGCAAAAATGATGGGTGACTCCATGAGGGACATGGGACCATACATAGTCCTTGCATTTGTTGCATCCCAGTTCCTGGCCTACTTCAATTGGAGCAACCTGGGAATTGTACTTTCAGTGAAGGGAGCAGAATCCCTTAAGGCAGCGGGACTTACAGGGATCGGACTGATCATTGGTTTTATTGTGATCTCATCCTTGATCAACATTTTCGTTGGAAGTGCATCTGCCAAATGGGCCATCATGGCCCCAATATTTGTACCAATGTTCATGCTGCTGGAGTTTGACCCAGCACTTTCACAGATGGCATACAGGATAGGTGACTCAATAACAAATCCATTGACACCACTTCTGCCATACTTCCCGATCCTTCTTGCATTTGCCAAGAAGTATGACAAGAATGTGGGAATGGGGACCATGATTTCTAACATGCTTCCTTACTCCGTGGTGTTTTTCATTATGTGGACCGTACTTTTGATCATTTTCATGGTATTCAACATTCCACTTGGACCAGGTGGGGGAATATACTACACAATTCCATAGGAACAAAAAGTCCGTACCTTCAGCTGCTGAAGGTACGGTTTTTCTTTAAAACTCGTCTATTTTTGCTGCAAGGATAAAGTCATTCTCGTGGAGTCCTTTGATCTTGTGGGTCATTAGCTTAACCTTAAGCTTGCCCCAGGATACAGTAAGGGTAGGGTGATGACCCTCCTCCTCTGCAAGCTCTACAATCCTGTTTGCAAAGTCCATTGCTCCCATGAAGTCATCGAACTTGAAGGTTTTCTGGATGGACTTGTGGTCCTCACTGGTCCACCCTTCCTCAAGGTCCTTAAGCATGTTCTTTATCTCCTCCGGCTGAAGGGGAATTGCCCCAACTTCACAGGGGGTACATTTTTTATTTGAAAGATCGCTCAAACTGAACACCTCCTTTGTCATCTAGTCCATACTTACCCAGAAAAGGTCTGAATTATTGAAATAGTGTTTATTTACCCTGACAATTAGGCTCACCCTTGTGATATAATCTACTTAATTGAGTGATAATTGAGAGGAGATGGCTTGATGGATAGAATAGAAACCAGAATTGAGGATGTAACACTGAGATTGGCAAAGGAAGAGGACCTTTCCTTGATACTTAGATTCATTAAGGAGCTGGCTGACTATGAGAAGCTGCTTCATGAGGTTGTTGCAACGGAGGAGATCCTGAGGGAGAGCCTTTTTGAGAGACGGGCGGCTGAAGTTGTCATTGCAGAATACAAGGATGAGCCTGTGGGCTTTGCTCTTTTCTTCCATAACTTTTCAACCTTCCTTGGAAGACCGGGACTTTACCTTGAGGACCTCTATGTAAGACCTGAGTTGAGGGGAAAAGGCATAGGAAAGCTCCTTCTTTCATACCTTGCAAAGCTGGCTCTTGAGAGGGGATGTGGCCGCTTTGAGTGGTGGTGCCTTGACTGGAACAAGTCTTCCATAGACTTTTACAAGAGCATTGGAGCCATCCCAATGGACGAGTGGACGGTTTACAGAGTCTGCGACAAGGCCCTTGAGGACCTGGCAGAGGAATTTTAGCAGGGAGGAAGAGCTTTGAGATTATATATAACTAGACATGGACAGACCCAGTGGAACACTGAGGGTAGACTTCAGGGTTGGATGAACTCACCTTTGACCCCAAGGGGACTTAAGGGAGCGGAACAGCTTAGGGAAGCCATTAAGGATATTGAATTTGATGGAATTTTTACCAGCGACCAATACAGGGCGGTTAAGACTGCGGAGATTGTAGCTGGAGATAGGGATATTGAGATAAACAAGATTATGGAGCTTAGGGAGATTGCCTTTGGACAGTGGGAAGGCATGAAGCTCGTGGACATCAAGAAGAAGTATGGCAAGGAGTTCCACAATTACATGAACAATCCCATGGAGTACAGGTCCTATGGTGGTGAATCCATAGATGAGCTCTTTGACAGGGTTGAGAGGGGGCTGCAGATAGTGGTTGATTCAGGTGCCCGGACTGCACTTGTCGTAGCCCACGGAGTAACCATAAAGGCACTTGTGACAGTACTTAAGGGAATGCCGAGGGCATCCATTTCACAGCTACCTGTTTTTCCGGGGACATCCCTTAGCGTTTTCAATAGGACTGGAGAGGTCTGGGAAGTTGAGCTTGAAGGTGACACGTCACATTTTCACCTGTAATTTATTAAAAAAAGCAAGGAGACGAAATATATGGGTAATGGAAAAAGTATCATGGGGGAGATTTTCAGTTGGGTCTTATCCCTTGGAGTTGCGCTTCTGGTGGCACTCTTTATTATTTCGAACATAGTTTCAATGACAATGGTCATGGAGCAGTCCATGGAACCAACCTTCAGCCAGGGAGACAGGCTTATTGTAAACAGGGTGGGCTATTACTTCACAGACCCGGAGAGGGGAGATATTGTCATCTTTGACAAGAATCCCATAGAGAAGGGTCTGATCAGGAACATGATAAATGAGATAAGCGACATAAGGAACAGCTTCAAGTTCAGGCTCACGGGTAGTGCTGAGAAAAACCTACTTATAAAGAGAGTCATTGGGGTTGGGGGAGACCAGGTTGAGCTTATTGAAGGAGAGGTCTTTATAAACGGTGGAAGGCTTGATGAGCCATACCTGGACACAATGACCTATTCAAGGGGAGAGACAAGCTGGACTGTACCTGAAGGAAAGCTGTTTGTCCTTGGGGACAACAGGGAGAACAGCCTTGACAGCCGTGTTCTTGGCTTTATAGACACAGACCAGGTCAAGGGAAAGGTAGCATTTAAAATATTTCCATTTAGTGAATTTGGGTCAATAGATTAGAATATCCAGGGGGGTATGGTTATGAAAATGCCTGAAAGAATCAGATTGGCAAATCTGCCGACAAAGATAGAAAAGCTGGAGAGACTTAGCCAGGAGCTGGGCAGGAACATCTGGATAAAACGGGATGACCAGACTGGGATGGAGGTATCCGGCAACAAGGTGAGAAAGCTTGAGTTTGCTGTCAGGGAGGCTCTTGACCTGGGCTGCAATCATCTGATCACCTGTGGGGGGATACAGTCAAACCACGCAAGGGCGACGGCAGCGGTGGCTGCCAAGCTTGGGATGGGGTGCACCCTTGTCTTAAGAGGGGAGGATACAGAGGACCGTGAGGGAAATCTCTTTCTAGAGACCCTTATGGGTGCCCAGGTTGTATTTGTAAGCCCTGAGGAGTTTGAGGAGTCCCTTGATGAGATAATGGAGGACATCGGGGCAAGGCTTGCCAAGGATGGGAAGAAGGGCTATATCCTGCCTGTTGGGGCGTCAAATGGAATAGGCTCCTTCGGCTACCTTAATGCATATGATGAGATTGTTCAGCAGGAAAGGGAAATGGGCCTTGAGTTTGATGCAATAGTAGCAACTGTAGGCTCAGGAGGAACCTTTGCGGGTCTTTATGCTGGAAATCAGCTGGACGGAGATAAAAGGGACGTTCTAGGAATCAACATCTCCTCAACTGCGGATTATTTCAGGGAGAGGGTTGTTCAGCTGCTTGACGAAATGAAGGATTACACGGAAATTCCATTCCAGACAAGGGAAGAGGACATACCTATAATCGATGGCTATCCAGGTCTTGGCTATGCCCTTAGCAGGGATGAGGAGCTCCAGTTCATCAAGTGGCTTGCCAGGCTTGAAGGCCTTGTATTGGACCCTGTCTACACAGGCAAGGCCATGTATGGCCTTGTCCAGGAGATAAAAATGAGAAAGCTTGACAAGTATGATAATATTCTGTTCATTCACACAGGGGGAATCTTTGGCTGGACCCGGGAGGTGAGAGGCAGAGTATGAAAATAGAGTGGAATATTAGATACCTAACCATAGCTGCATACTCACTGGTAGTAATATGCTTAAGCATTGTCTTTTACCTTATTGCCTCCGACATTACGGTGTTCGGGGAAAAGGTCTCAGCCTTTATGGGATCCCTACAGCCAATAATAATAGGTGCTGTAATGGCATACCTCTTCAATTTCATCCTTGAGATCATTGAAAGGCATGTAACAGCCCCCCTGAAGAAAAAAGGCAAGATGCCAAGATTAACAAAAGCATTGGGAATAATAATAACCTATGCAATTGTAGGAACCCTAGGTTACCTTTTTGCAATAATTGTTATGCCCCAGCTGATAGCATCCATTGCAAGGCTTGCTACCCTTGTAACCGACAATTTTGACAACATATCAATGTGGGTGACAGACCAGATCCAAAGCCTTCACATTAGGGAGGATTATCTGCAGTATATTGTGGACTGGTGGAACGGAGTGCTTGACAACGCTTTGGGATTTGTAACAGGGCTTATTCCGGTAATCGGAAGCATAGTTGGAGTTGTCCTTGCAAGCATATGGAACATAGCCATAGGAATAATAGTATCTGTCTACCTGCTCTTTGACAAGGACAGATTCAGGGCTCTCGGTAGGAAGGTAACCTATTCAATCTTCAATGGACCCCGTGCAAACAGGACACTGGAGCTTGCCAGAAGGGCCGATACCATTTTCGGAAGGTTCCTGAGCGGCAAGATATTGGATTCATTCATAATTGGGATTTTGACCTACATCATCCTCTTGATATTCAAAATGCCATTTCCGATCCTTGTATCCTTTATAATAGGGGTCACAAACATAATCCCCTTCTTTGGACCATTTATCGGAGCTGTGCCTGCAGTTTTCATAATAGCAATTGTTTCACCCATCCAGGCACTTTGGTTTATTGTGATTGTGATTCTGATACAACAGTTTGATGGAAACATCCTGGGGCCAAAGATCCTGGGGGATTCCCTTGGGATATCGGCATTCTGGATTCTCTTCTCCCTGCTGGTAGCTGGAAAGCTGCTGGGCTTTGTGGGACTGATAATTGGAGTACCTCTCTTTGTGTTCATCTACTCGGTAATAAAGGACAATGTGGAGAGACGTCTTGCAAAGAAGGGCCTACCAATAGAGACCAAGGAATACTTCTAGGATCTGTTCAGGGATGTTAGGGTATGCTTGAGCATCATTAATGGATGGTAAAAGAGCATCCTGGGTGCCGAGTACCTCATGACATACCGGATCTTTTCCCGGTGTTCAGTATCATAGCAGTGGACTTGGCAGGAGGAGCAGAAGGTTTTGCCTTCACCAAAGGGACAAAGATCTAGCCTTTGAAGACAATACTTCTTAAGGTCCAGGTATTCATCCTGGTCAAGAGTGTTTTGGCTGCCTTTAAAGTACAGGTCAATCATAAGGGATACTATTTCCTTTTCTCTTGTGATTTTCTTGTTTGAAAGGTTTCTTTCCATGGTGAAGGCCTCCTTGGTGGATATATGACAATTATAGCATTTTACCAGACTAAATTGAATAGAGAAGGAGCAAGTGATGGAGTTTTTCAGGTACGGAAATGAGGAAAAGGAATATCTGGCAAAGAGGGACCCTGTTATGAAGGGTCTGATCGAAAAGCATGGGCATGTGGAAAGGGAAGTGAATCCAGACCCCTTCTCGGCCCTTGTTGGCAGCATAATCAGTCAACAGATTTCAACAAAGGCGGCAGAGACAGTTGAGGGGAGGCTCCTGGAAAAGGCAGGTGGGCTATCTGCAAGAAGGCTGGATGAACTTAGCATACAGGATATTCAGCAATGCGGATTGTCCTTCAGGAAGGCGGGGTATATCAAGGGTATAGCTGAGGCTCAAATGAGCGGGGCTGTTGACTTTGATTCCCTGAAAAAGCTTCCTGATGAGGAGATAATTAGGAGCCTGGTTGGGCTTAAGGGTGTTGGAAGGTGGACGGCAGAGATGATGCTGATCTTTTCCTTTGGAAGGAAGGATGTCCTGAGCTTTGACGATCTAGGAATCAGACGTGGACTCCAGAGGGCATACGGTCTGGAGGAGATAAGTAAAGACCACCATCTCCGTTTCAGAGACCTCTTCAGTCCATACGGCACAGTCGCATCCCTTTATCTTTGGGAGGAAGCTTCAAACAAGTGATATTAGAGAGGAGAAGATCGTATGAGAAAGATAGCGTTTTTTGCCTTCAGGGGCGATGAGATGTGCTTTATGCACCTGGTCCTCAATGCCATGGACCTTCACAAGAAGGGATATCCTGTGAAGATCATCATGGAGGGTGAGGCAGTGACAATTATTGAGAAGCTTGAGAAGGGAGAAAACAAGCCCTACCTCAAGGCCAAGGGAATGGGACTTTTTGACTGCATCTGCAAGGCGTGCTCTGCCAAGCTTGGAGTCCTTGAGTTCAACCAGACTGTTGGGATCCCATTAAAGGGCAATCTTGAGGGACATCCAGCCATGGAGGACTACATAAAAGAAGGCTACGAAATCATTACACTTTAAACTGGAAAACGTCATAAAAGCGCCCCTTTGGGGTGCTTTTTCACGCTCAAATATATTTTGATTAAAGAAAAGATTCATGTTATAATGAATAGGTGTAGAATTTAAACTTGTTTGAAAATTGCAGTAATTGAAAAGGTTATCATATCTTTTAAAATTCTAGTTAGGGGGAATGTATCTTGAAAGCTTATCCAACGGAAAAGATCAGAAATGTAGCCCTACTCGGGCACAGTAGTAATGGAAAGACCACTTTAACGGAAGCAATGCTATTTGCAACAGGTGTGACTACAAGACAGGGAAAGGTTACAGACGGAAACACAATGTCAGACTTTGACAAGCAGGAGATTGCCAGACATGTCTCAATCGGAACATCGGTCATCCCGGTAGAATGGAACAATACCAAATTCAATATACTTGATACTCCAGGATATTTCGACTTTATTGGTGAAATGTATGGAGCCAAGAGGGCTAGTGAAGGTTCTGTGCTTCTTGTTGACGCTTCCTCAGGAATTGAGGTTGGAACTGAAAAGGCTTGGAAGAACCTTGAGAAGTATGACACCCCGAGAATTATATTTGTGAATAAAATGGACAAGGAAAATATCAACTTTGATAAGTTGCTTGAAGATCTGATAGGCCAGTTTGGGGACAAGATTGTTCCTTTTGCATACCCAAATGCAACAGGCGAGGGTTTCAATGGCTTTGCAAATCTTATAGATGAAGTTGCTTATGAATACGATGGAAAGAACAGAAAGGAAGTTCCCCTTAACGATGCCCAAAAGGCAAAGATTGATGAATACAGGGAGCTTTTCATGGAAAGGATTGCACTTTCCGAGGAAGCCCTGATGGAGAAGTACTTTGAGGGAGAGGAGTTCACCCAGGAAGAGATAACAAGGGGAATAAGGGGAAGTGTTTCAAACGGAACCCTGGTGCCACTTGTGGTAGGCTGCGCTGAAAAGGCCATTGGAGCTGATTTCCTTCTTGACCTTATTCAAAGATACATCCCTTCACCAGCAGATGTTGGAAGTGTAAAGGGAACCAAGGACGGAGAGGAGATCATCAGAAAGGTCGACGTGAACGAGCCATTCTCAGCGGTTGTTTTCAAGACCATAGTTGACCCCTTCGTTGGAAAGCTTACATTGTTCAAGGTTGTTTCGGGTAAGCTGACAAAGGATACCGAGGTTTACAACTCAACCAAGGAAAAGTCCGAGAAGCTGGGCGGCCTGTTCATCCTTAGAGGAAAGAACCAGGTTGAGGTTTCTGAGATAATGGCAGGGGACATTGGGGCAACCTCAAAGCTTGCCTACACACAGACAGGTGACACACTTTGCGACAAGAGCGACCAGACACTTTATGAGACAATAAAGTATCCTCAGCCAACACTCTTCATGGCAGTTGAGCCAAAGAACAAGGGAGATGAGGAGAAGATCGGTACATCCCTAAACAAGATGATAGATGAGGACCCTACATTCGTAATAGAGAGAAACACCGAAACCAAGCAGCTCCTGATCGGTGGTCAGGGCAACATGCAGCTTACGGTTATCGTTGACAAGCTGAAGACAAACTTTGGGGTTGACGTAGTTTTGAAGAGTCCAAAGATTGCATTCAGGGAAACCATAAAGGGCACTGCAACAGTTCAAGGAAAGCACAAGAAACAGTCAGGTGGAGCAGGACAGTATGGAGATGTTCACATGAGATTTGAGCCCTGCGAGGAGGAGTTTATCTTCCAGGAGGAGATCTTCGGTGGATCCGTACCAAGAAACTTCTGGCCAGCAGTTGAAAAGGGAGTAAGGGAATCCCTTGAGCATGGAGTTCTTGCAGGCTATCCTGTTGTGAATATAAAGGCTACACTGTTTGATGGTTCATACCATGACGTTGACTCCAATGAGATGGCATTCAAGATAGCTGCATCCATAGCCTTCAAGAAGGGTATGGAGGAAGCCAAGCCAATACTTCTTGAGCCAATCGTAAAGGTTGAGGTTAAGATACCAGAGGACTACATGGGCGATGTAATGGGAGACATGAACAAGCGTAGAGGCAGGATCCTTGGAATGGAGCAGCAGGCTGACGGTAGCCAGAAGATCGTAGCGGAGGCTCCCCACACTGAGATGTTTGAGTACGCAATCGACCTTAGGGCAATGACCCAGGCAAGAGGAAGCTTCACAATGGAATTCGTTAGATATGAAGAGGTTCCTCAAATGATAGCGGAAAAAATAATTGCAGAGGCAA
>Ga0224486_100147_pt1 | contig 33002 bp, 31 predicted proteins | sample TexhydDE_CT_test_FD_172013 | JGI IMG/M metagenome (GOLD analysis project Ga0224486, IMG submission 172013) | Fracking water microbial communities from deep shales in Oklahoma, United States - hydraulically fractured wells DE_CT_test ... | reverse complement strand
AAATACTCCCCTACTGTTGTGGGATGTTCTGTATACATTATACAGTATTTTTCGCATTTGTCAACTATAAAAAAAGAGATACCTTTAACGGTATCCCTTTATTCTCTAAAAAAATCTCCCAACACCTTAGAAAATTTCTTTGCATTGTCAAAATAACAAGTATGACCTGAATCTTAAAAACACTAGTCTCACCTCTCATATAAAAAGTGAAACTTCTGCCCCTTCCCTTATAGCCTCTACCGCAGATGCTACTTCTTTACAATCCCCAATGAAATAAATTCTCTCATCGCCTTTTAGTTCTGAAAATTCTTCATCTGGAACATTGCCAACCGCCAATACTACCGCCTCTACCTCAATTACATCAAATCTATCCTTTACCTTGTACATAAGTTTTCCTTTTGATATATCCTTCACTTCGGCATCAGTCACTATATTGACTTTCAAATTTTCCAGTCTTTGAAGAAGTAGCTTTTTCACCATCGGATATATTCCTTCGCCCACTTCACTTCTAATCTCAAAAACTGTCACCTTTTTCCCTTTCTCTGCCAAATATTCAGCCGTTTCAAGCCCTGTAAGTCCCCCTCCAATTATTGCTATATTTTTACCCTCTGGAATGTTGCCTTCTAGTACTTCAATGGCTGTAAGAGGTGCAATATCTGTATCTAAATTCATTTTTGCTGGTTTTGAACCAGTAGCTATAATAATTTTATCGTACTGCATTTCTTTAATATCTCGTAAAGATATTTTTGTATTTAAATTTATTTTCACATTGTACTTTTCTAAATCCCTTTTCAAATATTCAATAACTCTCCCAATCTCTTGCTTGTGAGGAGGAATTTGAGCAACATTTAACTGTCCTCCTAACCTATTCTCTTTTTCAAAAAGTGTAACATTGTGGCCTTTTCTTGCCAGATATTTAGCTGCAGACATTCCAGCAGGACCTCCGCCAATTACTGCTATATTTAGCGGTTTATCAGTTTTTACCTCAAACTCTCTTTCTCTTCCTACCTCTGGATTAATCATGCAAGAAACCGAAAGCCCTTTCTGTATATAAGCAATACAAGCTTGATTGCAGTGAATGCAATACCTTATATCTGTTTCTTCTCCCTTAATCAATTTCTCAGCCAAATCGGGATCTCCAATCAAACCTCTGGCAATACCTATAAAATCGGCTATTCTTTCCTCTAAAATCCTTTCCCAGTCGTAAACATCCCCTAACTTATTAGCAGCAATTACAGGAATACTAATACTTTCCTTTATCTTTTTAGTAAAAGGTAATAATGGTCTATCTTCTATCCCCATTGGAGAAATATGATACTCAGAAGTTGAAGACACTCCTGAAGATACATCTATAGCAGAAGCTCCATTTTTCTCCAGTATTTTGGCAAATTCAATACTTTCTTTTATATTGAATCCCCCATCCGTGAAATCATCTCCATTAATCCTGCAAATCACCGTAAAATCTGGTAGAGCATCTTTTATCTCTTTTAAGATTTCAACGGCAAATCTTACCTTTCCTTCTAAACTTCCCCCATACTCATCTTCTCTTTTATTTGTATTTGGTGACAAAAACTGACTTACAAACCATCCATGGGCAAAGTGCAGTTCTACTGCATCAAAATCCGCTTTCTTTGCTCTTATCGCTCCTCTGACAAAATCCTTCACAAAGTTTTTTATTTTTTCTTTTGGAAAATCTGTTGGTTTGTACTTTGGATTGTGCATTGCCAGTTGAATTGCTGCTTTAGCACCATTTTGATGTATTGCCTCTGCCAATTTGCTAAGACCTTCTATTTTATCATCTGCATCTATTCCTATTTGATTGGGAAAGAACTTGCCTAATGGATTTACGAAACTTGCTCCTACGATCACTAAAGCAACTGACCTTGACCTTCTTCTGTAGTACTCTATCTCTTTTTCTGTGATGTAGCCATCCTTTGACAAATTTGTAACGGTCGGAAGCATCACAATTCTATTTTTTAAATGTAACCCGCCTATTTTCCCTTCTTTTAAGAGCATTTTAAATCACCTCACCACATTTTATATTGTAGCGATTGAACAACTATAAGTAAAATAGTATAATTTTATTAAATACATAAGCATATACTTATGAGGTGATTTTATGAATTTACGCCAGCTAAAAATTTTTCTAACTGTATGCCAAGAAGGAAGCATGTCAAAGGCAGCCAAAAAACTGTACATGACTCAACCTTCCATAAGCCAGACTATAGGTGAATTAGAACAAGAGCTAAATATAAAATTGTTTGAAAGGATTAACAAACATCTCTACCTCACTTATCCAGGCGAAATTTTAAGAGAATATTCAAAAAGAATAATCTCTTTACTTGAAGAAGCTGAAAATACCCTCTTAGACATTTCAAATTTAAAAACTGGAAAACTTCGCGTAGGTGCAAGTACAACTATAGGAACTTATTTAATTCCAAAAATACTCAGTGAGTTCCGCAAAAAATACGAAAATACCTCTATATTTTTTAATATTGACAACACAGCAGTAATAGAAAAGCAAATTTTAGAAAATTCTATAGATATAGGAATTGTAGAAGGTCCCATTCATTCACAAGATATCATTATAGAACCTTTTATAGAAGATGAATTATACCTTGTATGTTCCAAAGGCCACAGATGGGCTTTAAAAAAAGTAATAGAGCCGTGGGAAATTGAGGAGGAAGAATTAATTATTCGTGAAAAGGGAAGTGGCACAAGAGAAGTTTTTGAAACAATAATGTCCGCCAACAACTTAAAATACCATATAAAACATGTACTTAACAATACAGAAGCCATAAAAAAAGCCGTTGAATTAAATATGGGCGTATCAGTTCTTTCAAAACTTGCCGTATCAGAAGAGCTCAAAAAAGGCACCCTTGTAAAAATAGAAATAGAGGGTATAAAGTTCAAGAGAATGTTCAATATAATCTATCACAAGGATAAATACTTCTCCCCTACGTTTAAAGCTTTTATGGAGTATTTAAAGAGCGGTAGGAGATAAAATTAAAACAACCATCTTTGAAGGCCAAGAAATAGATTTAGATGTATTTAGCCATTAATGGGATTGACATAAGTATCCAATAAGGCTAAAATAAAGATAAACCATGAACAAACGAGGTGGTTTAAATGAAAAGAGTAGCCATTTTAATTGAAAACCTCTATGAAGAGCCCGAGCTTTTATATCCATACTACAGATTGAAAGAAGAAGGGTATGAAGTTCACCTAGTGGGGACAGAAAAAGATAAAGTGTACACAGGCAAATATGGTTATCCTATGAAAAGCACTCACGCATCAAAAGAAGTAAAAGCCGATGATTATGATGCTGTGGTAATACCAGGAGGTTATTCTCCGGACCACATGAGAAGGTGCCAGGATACTGTAAATTTCGTTAAAGAGATGTGCCAACAGCAAAAAATAATTGCTGCGATATGCCATGGACCCTGGATGATGGCTTCAAGCTGCGACTTAAAAGGTAAAAGAGTCACAAGCTTTTTCTCAATAAAGGATGACTTAATAAATGCAGGAGCTCAGTACGTAGACGAAGAAGTAGTAATAGATGGAAATCTAATAACCTCTAGAACTCCCAATGATTTAGTAGCTTTTGTAAAAGCTATAATTGAAAAACTGAAATAAGAATACCAAAAAAGGGTTCTGGTACTTTATATGTACCGAGAACCCTTGATTTTTCTGGTGGAGCTGATGGGACTTGAACCCACGGCCTCCACAATGCCATTGTGGCGCTCTCCCAACTGAGCTACAGCCCCAAGTCTATGTGAAATTGCCACTGCGATTAATATTATAGCACAAACTCAATCGTTTGTCTATAATAGAGAAAATCGAACGCCTCTATTAGTTTTGCATATACTACAAGTATGAACTATTACACTTCAAAGAAGGTGATAGCAAAATGCATTTTTGCTCGAAGAAGATAATGAAAAAAGATAAACTGATTCACTTTGCGGTTATACTGTAAAGTGGATCAGTTTATCTTTTATGGTGGAGGTGCGGGGATTCGAACCCCGGTCCGAAGGCGTCCCGGTAAAAGCTTCTCCGAGCGCAGTCGCTGTTTTAGCTTTCCCTCAGCGGTTCTCCCAGCGACAGGATAACCGCTTCGGTAGCCTCATTATTCCGGTTTTGCCCCGAGGCGCAGGCAAAACCAGTTCCCCACTCTTTTGACGCCCAGTCCTGAAACGTGGGCATTTCAGGTTGGACGGCCGCCTTTAATTAGGCAGCGTAAGCGAGTTCTCTGTCTGCGTTTATTTTTTTTCCACCTTTTTTACGAGCTGGTGGAGAACTCGGCTCGCTACTTTTACCTCGACCGCCCCCGTCGAAACCAACACACCCCCACGTTAAATCCCAAGCTGTTTTTCCTTAAACTGCTTCTCTAATTCTCTTTTTGCATCTCTTCTTGCAATATCTTCTCTTTTGTCAAAGAGCTTCTTACCTTTTGCAACAGCCAATTCGACTTTCACAAGTCCTCTTTTAAGGTACACTTTAGTAGGAATTAGAGTGTATCCCTTTCTTGACACATATCCTGAAAGTTTATTTATCTCGTGCCTGTGGAGCAAAAGCTTTCTTGGCCTTAAAGGATCTTTATTGAAGATGTTACCTTTTTCATAAGGGCTTATGTGCATGTTATAAAGTATAACTTCATTGTTCTCTACTCTTGCAAAGCTGTCTTTTAAATTTACCTTACCCTGCCTTACAGATTTAACTTCTGTCCCCACAAGTTCTATACCCGCTTCATAGGTTTCTTCGATGAAGTAGTCATGAAAGGCTTTCCTGTTCTGGGCAATTATTTTTATCTCTTCCTTTTCTTTTGACAAAGTCCCAACACCCTCTTTAGGAGAAAATTGCCCTATTTGTGTGTCACAAATAGGGCCCTTTGCTGTCGCTATTATATTATAGCACATTTTTAATCCCTGTCAAGTGCAATTATTTTTCACTCAAAGCTTTTCCCACTTTGACTATGCCTAAATCATCTATGTGAAGAATATGCACTCTAGTATCATGCCCACACATCCTGCATCCGTCAATCCTTATAGTCCTCACCACTTCTCCTGGCGAAACTCCATATGAAGAAGCAGTAGTTCTGCTGGCTACAATTTTTGCTAATACTATATTACAGTCCAGTATATGGGATACGGCGTATCCGCCTGCAGCTTCTGAAGATAACTCTTCATGGCTGCTTCTTTTCTGAGATATAAATATAGCTGTCTGATAATTATCTTTCATTACCTCATAAAGCCTTCTCACCAATTTTCTCGCAACCATTTCCTGCCCTTCATAAAGCCCGGTGATGGAGTCTATCACGCAAGCTTTTATATTTTTTTCTCTTATTATATCCCCAAGCTTGGTGGTAAGCTCATCTACACTGCTTTTAAGCTCAGTTTGATGTGAAAGGTCAAGGAGGTAAATCGAATTTTCAATTTTTCCCCATTCAATTCCCAAGCCCTTACAGCGCTGTTTCAAACCTTGCACAGTAAAAACCGCCGGGACTTCTACTGTAACAAAAAGCACATTATATCCTCTCGCCGCCTGCGTTATGGCAAACTGCTGCCCCATGAGAGTTTTCCCTGTGTCGGGCACTCCTGCTAAATGAATCACAGAAGCTGAGGGAAGCCCTTGAAGGGGTACCCTGACTATCTCCCCTTCTTCAATTTCCGCCGTATAAAAGAGCTCATCAAGTCCGGGAATTCCAGAAGGTATGCCAAAAAGTTTAGGGGTCTTAGCAGCAACATCTCGCAAGAGTATCACTTGCACCGTTGCCACCTCCCCCGTTTTTCCATATATTATCTTTCCATATATTATTTTATATTTATTTCAAAAAATTTGTCAACTATCTTCTTCTACCAGTACAAAATCTATCTCTCTGTTATCCACATCTACATGGGCTACTTTAACGTAAACTTCTTTTCCTATAGAGTACACCTTTTTTGTCCTTTCCCCTACCAGAACATATCTTTCAGGGTCAAATACGTAGTAATCATCTTCCAATGACGCTACATCCACCAATCCCTCAACGGTGTTATCGAGTTCTACAAAAAAGCCGTAACTGGTGACATTGGAAATTATGCCTTTGTACACATTTCCTACTTTATCTGCCATGTATTCCACTTTTTTGAGCTCCTCTATCTCTCTTTCTGCGGCTTCCGCAGCTCTTTCCCTTTCTGAGGCTCTTGCTGCAATATCCTCAAGGATCCTATTGTAATGTCTCTGCCTTTTTTCTGTAAGTTTTCCATTTATGTATTCTTTTATTATCCTGTGAATCGCAAGGTCTGGATATCTCCTTATAGGAGAGGTAAAATGAGTGTAATACTTTGCTGCCAAAGCGTAATGCCCTATGTCTTCAGGACTGTACCTTGCTCTTTTCAAAGAGCGCAAGAGAAGAGTCTCTACTACTTTTTGTTCACTTTTCCCTCTGACCTGCCTTATGAGGTCCTGCAAAGCTTTGGGATGAATTTCTCCGCCTTCTACTCCCTTTATATGATATCCCAGGTTGTGGATGAATTTGTTAAAAGCTAGTAGTTTCTCTATATCAGGATGCTCGTGAATCCTGTAGACAAAAGGAACGTTTAGCCAATGCATGTGTTCAGCTACCGTCTCATTGGCTGCCAGCATGAATTCTTCAATTATTTTGTGGGCAATATTTCTCTCTACCTTTACAATATCTACAGGTCTTCCCTTTTCATCCACAATCACTTTAGCTTCCGGGAAGTCAAAGTCCACACTCCCCCTTCTCTTTCTTTTTTCTAAAAGCACAAGTGCCAGTTCTTTCATTAACTTAAAGTCTTCTACAAGATGGGAATACCTTTTTATCAGCTCTTCGTCATTTTCTTCAAGAATTTTATAAACGCTGGTGTAAGTCATTCTCTCTTTGCTCTCTATTATGCTCTCAAAAATATCGTGGTCTACTATCTCTCCCCTTGTATTTATTTCCATTTTAACCGTGAGACTCAGCCTTTCTTCTCCCGGATTCAAACTGCATATGCCATTTGAAAGCTTTGGAGGAAGCATAGGTATGACCCTGTCGAGAAAGTAAACGCTACAACCCCTTCTAAGAGCTTCTTTGTCAAGATTTGTACCTTCTTTAACGTAATGGCTGACATCTGCTATACTGACATACAAGAGGTAATTGCCGTTTGGAAGTCTTTCCACATAAACAGCGTCGTCCAAGTCTTTCGCATCTTCTCCATCAATAGTGACAAATTTTAATTTTGTGAGGTCAACCCGCCTCTTCTTTTCTTTTTCCGGTATCTCCTCTGGAAGTTCTTCCGCTTCTTTTAGAACCTCTTTAGGAAATGTCTCCGGAATGTCATAAGACCTCAAAATTGACTTTACGTCTATCCCCGGATCTCCTTTGTACCCTAAAACTTCTATTATTTCTCCTTCAGGACTTCTTCTTCCCTCAGGCCATTTAGTAATTCTTACTACTACTTTCATTCCAGTTTTAGCGCCTTTATCTTCTCCTTTTGGAATGAATACATCTTGATGTATCTTTTTATTATCCGGTATCACAAATCCAAAATTTTTATTTTTTTCGTAAGTTCCGACAATTGTCGTATTAGCTCTTTTTAAAATTTTTACTACTTCGCCTTCTTGGCTTTTCCCTTCAGCACCTTCTATGACCCTTACAAGAACTAGATCTCCATCCATTGCTCCGTTCATCCCGCTAATAGGTATAAATATGTCTTTAATTCCCTGCTCTTCAGGAATTAAAAAGCCGTACCCTTTAGGATGTCCATCTATTCTCCCTCTTACAAGGCCAAGCCTTCCTGGAAGGGCATATTTACCTCTTTTAGTTTTAAATACCAGTCCTTCTTTCTCCATTTCTTTCAAAGTAGCTTCTAATATTTTTCTCTGGTTGTAGTCTATGTGCAGCATGTCCATTATTTCCTCAATTTTGGAAGGTTTGTAATCTTCTTCTCTTAAAAGTTGCAATAACCGTTCCTTTATCTTCATTACACCTCATACCTCACAGTCCTATTTGTTCTGCAATTTCTTTCATGGAATTTAGACCTATCTCCAAGAATTCATCTAAAGAAATCCCCAATTCTTCGCAGGTCTTTATCTGATCTCTGTTGGCACCTTTTGCGAAAGTCTTATCCTTAAATTTTTTCTTTAAAGAGCTTACCTTTACCTCTTCTAATTTTCTTGAAGGCATAACATAAGCGGTAGCTACAATAAGCCCTGAGAGAGGATCTGCTGCAAAAAGCGCCTTATCCAGTAACGTCTTTCTCTCAACACCGTGAATTTCGTTGTGAGCGATTACCGCTTGAACAATTTCTTCATCAAATCCCAGCTCTTTTAGGATTTCTCCTCCTCTTATGCTGTGTAGCTCTGGATTGTCCTTTGTCTCTTCATAGTCGATGTCATGGACTATTCCTGTAACCACCCATTTTTCCACGTCCTGTCCAAGCCTTTTAGCAAGTCCTCCCATTATAGCACCTGTAGCTATCATATGGTTGATAAGGGTTTCGTCCGACACATACTCCTTGACTAAAGCTAACGCTTTTTCTCTGTCCAATTTTAATCCCTCCATTATTAAATTGCCATTTTTACTTAATATTATAACATGTTCTCTGAAAAAACAATACAAAGGCAGCACAAAAGCTGCCTTTGTAAGTTAATTTCCGTATTTTATAGCTGCCTGTGCAGCTGCCAATCTTGCAATAGGCACTCTGTAAGGTGAAGCAGATACATAGTCTAATCCCACTCTGTGGCAGAACTCTATGGAAGATGGGTCTCCACCGTGCTCTCCGCATATTCCTACTTCGAGGTCTGGTCTCGTCTGCTTGCCAAGCTTTGTGCCCATCTCTACAAGTTTGCCTACGCCTTCCTGATCTAACTTTTCAAATGGGTCAAATTCGTATATCTTCTTCTCATAGTAAGTCTCCAAGAATTTACCAGCGTCATCTCTTGAGAATCCAAAGGTCATTTGGGTGAGGTCATTTGTACCAAAGGAGAAGAATTCAGCTTCTTTAGCGATCTTATCTGCAGTTAATGCTGCTCTTGGCACTTCTACCATTGTACCTACAAGGTATTTTAGTTCAATACCACTTTGTTTTATTATTTCATCTGCTACTTTTACAATTATGTCTTTCAAGTACTTGAACTCTTTCAATTCGCCCACAAGTGGTATCATTATCTGGGGTTTGACGTCTTTGCCGGTTCTCTTCTTCACATTTATTGCAGCCTCTATTATAGCTCTAGTCTGCATTTCAGCTATCTCAGGATATGTTACAGCCAATCTACATCCTCTGTGTCCAAGCATTGGGTTGAACTCTTTCAGGCTCTCTACTGTAGCCTTTAATTCTTCGAATGGAACGCCCATGTCTTCAGCAAGTTCCCTTATTTCCTCGTCAAGGTGTGGCAAGAATTCGTGAAGCGGTGGATCCAAAAGCCTTATAGTAACAGGATATTCGCCCATTATCTCAAACAGCTGTTCAAAATCTGACCTCTGCATAGGCAGTATCTTCTCTAATGCCTTTCTCCTCTGCTCCTCTGTCTTGGCTATAATCATCTCTCTCATAGCAGGAATTCTTTCTTCATCAAAGAACATGTGCTCTGTCCTAGCAAGTCCAATTCCCTCTGCGCCAAATTCAAGAGCAATCTTTGCATCTCTTGGCGTGTCTGCATTTGCTTTGACTCTCAGTCTTCTGTACTTGTCTGCCCAACCCATCAATATAGCGAAATCTCCGCTTATTTCAGGTGTCACTGTCTTTATTTCCCCGATGTACACATTGCCAGTGCTACCATCTATTGATATGTAGTCTCCTTCGCGCACAACTATATCGCCAATTCTCATTACCTTCGCCTGCTCGTCTATTCTCGCATCTCCACATCCAACTACGCAGGGAGTACCCATTCCTCTTGCCACAACAGCAGCGTGAGATGTCATTCCACCGCGAGTTGTGAGTATTCCTTCTGCGGAGGCCATACCTTCAATATCGTCAGGGGAGGTCTCTGTCCTTACGAGTATTACCTTTTCTCCTGATTTTGCAGCAGCAACTGCTTCATCAGCTGTAAAGTACACCTTTCCTGAAGCAGCACCAGGAGATGCAGGTAATCCTTTGGCAACAGGTTTAGCAGCCTTTAACGCTTCTGGCTCAAAAGTAGGATGCAAGAGCTGGTCTAGCTGTTTTGGATCTACTCTTAATACAGCTGTCTTTTCGTCAATTAGGCCTTCTCTTACAAGGTCAACAGCTATCTTTATAGCGGCCTGAGCAGTTCTCTTACCATTTCTTGTCTGTAGCATGTAGAGTTTTCCTCTTTCAATGGTAAACTCTATATCCTGCATGTCTTTGTAGTGTTTCTCCAACTTCTCAGCAATTTCTACAAACTGGTTATAAACTTCTGGCATTGTCTCTTTCAAGGTAGAAATTGGTTGAGGCGTTCTTATACCTGCAACCACGTCTTCGCCCTGAGCGTTCATCAAGAATTCACCAAAGAGAGCCTTTTCACCAGTTGCGGGATTTCTTGTGAATGCAACGCCAGTACCAGAATCATTGCCCATGTTACCAAATACCATTGATTGCACGTTTACTGCTGTTCCCCAGTCGCTCGGTATATCATTTAACCTTCTGTAGACTATAGCTCTCGGGTTGTTCCACGACCTGAAAACAGCCTTCACAGCTTCCAAAAGCTGCTCTTGAGGATCCTGTGGGAAGTCTACTCCCTTTTCTTGTTTATATAATTCTTTGAATCTCTTTACAACTTCTTTTAAATCCTCTGCTGTAAGGTCTGTGTCAAACTTAGCACCTCTTTTTTCCTTGATCTCATCTAAAATAGCTTCAAATTTGTTCTTGTCAATCCCCATAACTACGTCGGAGAACATCTGGATGAATCTTCTGTAGCTGTCATAAGCAAATCTCTCGTTGTTAGTTGCTCTTGCAAGGCCCTCTACGGTCTCGTCGTTCAAGCCAAGGTTTAAAATGGTATCCATCATTCCAGGCATTGAAACCCTTGCGCCAGACCTGACAGATACGAGAAGCGGGTTATTTGGGTCTCCAAATTTTTTCCCAGTAACCTCTTCTAACTTCTTCATGTACTCGTGAATCTGCTCAACTATCTCTGGTGCAATTGTCTCCCCATCTTCATAGTATCTTGTACAAGCCTCTGTGGTAACTGTAAACCCTGGCGGAACAGGTAATCCCAATCTCGTCATTTCGGCTAAATTTGCACCTTTTCCTCCTAAGAGGTCTCTCATTGAGGCGTCGCCTTCATTGAAAAAATACACATATTTTTTAGTCATGTACTCTCTCCTCCTCTTAACACGTTTAATATTATGTTAGCTGTCTCTTCTACAGCCTTATTGGTGACATCTATCACTGTGCAGCCTAACTTTTGCATCACCTCCTCAGCATACTGTATCTCCTTTTTAACCCTTTCTTCTGTAGCGTAAAGAGCATTGTCATTAAGGCCTAGAGATTTAAGCCTTTCTTTTCTTATTTTCACCAAAACTTCAGGGTCTATAGTAAGTCCAAAGATCTTCTTGGGATTTATTTCAAAAAGCTCCCTCGGCGGCTCAATCTCAGGAACCAGAGGCAAATTGGCAGCCTTTATATATTTGTGAGCCAAGTACATGCAAAGGGGAGTTTTAGAAGTCCTTGATACTCCTATCACAACCACATCTGCTAATAGTATTCCCATTGGATCTTTTCCATCATCATATTTTACTGCAAATTCTACCACTTCTATTTTCTTTAGATAGTCCTCTTTGCTGTCCCTCAAAAGCTCTGTATGGGGTGATATGCCAGTGCTGTCCTCTATAGCATCTATAACTGGTCCCATTACATCAACTATCTTTATTCCAAATTTCTGGGCCTTCTTTTGGAGATATTCTTTTAGCTCTTTTACTACCATTGTGTGTATTATTATGCTGTTTGAATCATTAGCTGCTTCCATTACAATATCTTCAATTTGGTTAATATCCCCGACATAGGAATACTTCTTTATCTTTTCAATAAAAGTATCAAAATGAGCAGCAGCAATGCTTGCGATGTTCTCCGCAGTGTCTACATTGGAATCAGACACTAAGTATATCGATACTCCTTCTTGCATCCTCCGTCCCCCTAACCTTCCCCTAGCTTCACAAAAAGTCTGGTTATATTGGTCTTTGACAGTCTACCTGTCACCTTGTACCCCTGTTTTCCATCTTTCCCCACTACAGGTTCCACAACAGGGAGGCTGTCCACTTCATGCTCAATAATCTTCACAGCAGCGTTATACACAGGCTCATCGTCGTAAGTTGTGATGATGTTCGGCATCCGGGTCATAATTATTCCCACCGGGACCTTATAAATATCGGTATTGCCTATAGCAATTTTTAAAAAATCCTTTCTGGATACAGCGCCGGTTAAAAATCCGCCATCCTGTACGAAAATTGTCCCAACATCCTTTAAAAAAAGAGTTACAATCGCATCATACACGGGAGTACTTTCTTCTACCACTACAGGCACCGACTTTACATCTTTTACCTTTATGCTTTTTATATAATCCTGTATCAGACTAAGGGGTGATTTTCCAGTGTAAAAATAGCCGACTTTAGGTCTTGCCTCCAAGATCCCGGACATAGTCAAGATCGCCAGATCCGGTCTTAATGTGGCTCGAGTTACATTCAGTTTTTCAGCAATCTGTTCTCCTGTAATGGGTTGATATTTCTTTACAATATCGATAATGATCTGCTGTCTAGGCGTCAGTTGAATCTTTATCACCCCTTCAAAAGTTTTCATAAACGTTTTCTGGTCTTCTGTTTAGCACTTTACTATAATTATACCACAAAATAAAGGCATAACCAACTTGTTTTTTAATTTTTAAGAAAGGGAAATCAGCGAAAACTGACTCCCCTTAAAACTTGAGTTTCTCCTCCAGGTATTTATCCACTTGGTCTATGTCTATCCTTATTTGCTCCATAGTATCTCTGTCTCTTATTGTAACTTTGTGGTCATTTTCTGAGTCAAAATCGTAAGTTACGCAGAAAGGCGTTCCAATCTCATCCTGTCTTCTATACCTTCTTCCTATGCTACCTGATTCGTCATACTCTGCAGGAAACTTCTTTTTAAGGTCTAAGTAGATTTTATAAGCTGCTTCATTAAGCTTCTTGGAAAGAGGGAAAACCGCCACTTTAACAGGTGCGATAGCTGGATGAAGCCTTAAAACTACTCTTGTTTCTCCTTCCACTTCCTCTTCATCGTAAGCATCAACCAAAAAAGCAAGCATTAGTCTATCCACTCCCACTGAAGGCTCAATACAATAGGGTATGTACTTTTCTCCTGTGACAGGGTCAGTGTAAGTCATGTCTTCTCCCGAATGTTCCATATGCTGTCTTAAATCATAGTCAGTTCTATTAGCAATTCCCCACAGTTCTCCCCATCCAAAGGGAAAATTGTACTCTATGTCGGTTGTGGCAGTGCTGTAATGAGACAGCTCTTCTTTTTTGTGGTCTCTGAACCTTAAATTCTCCCTCTTTAAGCCAAATTCTACAAGCCAATCCATGCAAAATTGTCTCCAGTAATTGAACCACTCCATGTCTTCCCCTGGCTTACAGAAAAATTCCAGCTCCATCTGTTCAAATTCCCTCGTTCTAAATATGAAATTGCCAGGCGTAATTTCATTTCTAAAAGATTTGCCAATCTGCCCGATACCAAAAGGAATTTTCTTGCGGCTTGTCCTCTGGACATTTTTAAAATTCACAAATATTCCCTGAGCTGTCTCAGGCCTCAAAAAAACTTCAGATTTTGAATCCTCTGTAACCCCTACATAAGTTTTAAACATCAGGTTAAACTTCCTTATCTCTGTAAAATTGTGGGCTCCACACTTGGGACATGGAACTTTGTGCTCTTTTATAAATTCCATCATCTGCTCATTTGTCCATCCTTCAATCGAAATATCAAGTCCCTTTTCTTTTATGTAATCTTCAATTAGCTGGTCAGCTCTGAAGCGAGACTTGCATTCCTTGCAGTCCATCAGAGGATCGCTAAAACTAGCCACGTGACCTGAAGCAACCCACACTTCTCTGTTCATCAAAATAGCAGAATCAATTCCCACATTATAAGGGCTTTCCTGTATAAATTTCTTCCACCATATCCTTTTTATATTGTTTTTCATCTCCACTCCCAAAGGCCCATAGTCCCATGTGTTCGCAAGCCCGCCGTATATCTCAGACCCAGGAAACACAAAACCCCTGTTTTTTGCAAGAGCCACTATTTTATCCATTGTAACTTTGACAGGCATCAATAACACTCCTTTTCCCAATTATACAAAAACCCTTCATCCCCTTTCGGAGAGAAAGGTTTTAGCATTACTTATTTTAGAATATCAAATTGAGTAATATATGTCAATCATTTTTCTTCTCTTCTTTTAAAACTATAACACTTTTATCGTATTTTTCTACCTCTATGGTACAGTTAGCCAGAAAAGCCACCGCCGCTCCCAAAAGTGTAAGCTGCGGTATTACTACTGTTGAAATGGCTCCTGCAGTGACAGGGATCTCTAAAAGGACTTTATCATCCTTTTTGATTCTTATCTTTGTGACATTCCCTTTCTTAATGAGGTCCTTTATCTTATCCATTACCTCTGTACCTGCTACTGTAAAAGACTCTGTCCAACTCTTTCTGTTCTCTTCAATGTATATTAAGGCGTCCACCACATTTCCATTGGCTTTTTCCAGAGCCTCTTTTGCCTCTTTGTAACTTACCCCCGTTCTCTCCACAATCATGTCTATTTTTTCCAGTTGTTCGTCCACCATTCTTCTCCCTCCCTTCTTTAATCGCTCAATTTCATGGCAAAGTCTTTGGATTTAAAGTCCATTTCAAGGTGAGTTCTCACATACTCTGTTATTATTTTATCCGCTTCCTCTTTTATAACTCCTGGCACAGAAATTCTTTCAAGCTTTTCATACTTAGCTTTTAAAAGATACAGCAAAAACTTTAAGACTTTTTTATTTAAAAATTTTGCATCTTTACAAGTTTCGTTACAATCTTTACAAACAGCCCCACCGCAAGAAGAAGAAAAATAACTTAAATTTTCTTTTTTCCCGCAAACAGCACAGCTGTCCAAAACAGGCATGTAGCCCAAAAGGGATATCAATTTTAAAGTGTAAGAAAAGAGAAAAATAGATGTCTCTACATTTAACCTCTCTACAGCTTCCAGCGAATGTTTTGTAAAAAAGTATAGTTTTGTGTTTTTCTGCTTTTCCTCTAGTACTCTTGAAATGGTCTCACTTATATAGGAAGCCAAAGCAAACTTTTTGAGGTCTTTTTCTATGTTTTCAAAGTTTTTTACAAGCTCCCACTGGTCAATGTAGTAATAGTTCTGACCTTCAAAAATCACGTAATTAGCCACAATAAAAGGCCTTACAGCATTTACAAACCGGCTTTTCGAGCGCCTAGCTCCTTTAGCGACCGCCTGCAGTTTCCCGTAATCTCTGGTGAAAAGAGTAGCAATTTTATCCTTCTCGCTTATCAAATTGCTCTTTAAAACTATTGCCTCTGTTTTTAAAAAGCGCATTTTTATCAACCTAAACCTTGTTTTTTCCACTCCTCTACTATTTTAACACCCGCACTAGCTCCAATCCTGTTAGCCCCTGCTTCTATCATCGCTTTTGCATCTTCATAGCTTCTTATTCCGCCGGAAGCTTTTACTCCAAAATTCTCTCCAACCACTTTTCTCATGAGCTTCACATCTTCTACTGTAGCACCTCCCGGCCCAAAGCCTGTAGAAGTTTTTACAAAATCAGCGCCTGCTTCCTTTGAAATCTCACAGGCTTTGATTTTCTCCTCATCAGATAAATAGCAAGTCTCCAGTATCACTTTCACAACTATGTCCCCGTGGGATTTCACAGCCTTTACTACTTCCCCTATTTCTTTCTTCACATAGTCATATTCGCCACTTTTCAGCATGCTTATATTAAGCACCATATCTATCTCAGTAGCTCCCTTTTTAACCGCTTCCACTGCCTCAAACACTTTTGTCTCAATTGTATTAGCTCCCAGAGGGAAACCTACAACCGTGCATACCTTCACATCAGTATCCTTTAGCATCTCATAGGCCAAATCAACAAAACATGGATTTATGCACACTGAAGCAAATCCGTATTCCCTCGCCTCTTCGCAGAGCTTTTTTATCTCTTCTTTTGTGGCATTTGGCTTTAAAAGAGTGTGGTCTATCATCTTAGCTATGTTCATTAAAGATTCCTCCTTTTTCAACATCTTTCTCCTATAATTTACTACTCTAAAAGCTTACTTGTCAATGGCATAGCCCAATTTCCTGAGAAGCTTCTCATTGTCCCTCCAGCCTTTCCTCACTTTAACCCACAGCTGCAAAAATACCTGCTTTCCATAAAATTCTTCCAAGTCCTGCCTTGCCGCCTGCCCTATCTTCTTTAACATCTGCCCATTCTTTCCTATGATTATTCCTTTGTGGGACTCTTTCTCACAGTAAATATAAGCGTCAATATCTACTATCTCTTTGTACTCCCTCTCTTTTATGGATTCCACTTCTACATAGACTCCGTGAGGAACTTCCTCCTCTAAAAAATAAAGCATTTTTTCTCTGATTATCTCCGCAACTATCAACTTCTCGGGCTGGTCAGTTATATAGTCATCAAGATAGTACCTAGGTCCTTCTGGCAAGAAAGAAACTATCTTCTCTTTCAAAACCTCCACATTAGTGCCCAAAGAAGCAGAAATAGCCACTACATCCTTAAAATTGTACTCGCCTTTAAAAACCTTAATAGCCTCTTCTACTCTCTCAGCAGGCACCAAGTCAATTTTATTGACCACCAAAATAACTGGAGTATCCACTTCTTTTAGATTATCCAAAATATACCTATCTCCAGGGCCTATCGAAGTATCGGGCTCCACCATGTACAAAATTAAATCTACATCTTTTAGAGTCCTTTTTGCTACTTCAATCATGAATTCACTCAGTTTAGATTTAGGTTTATGAATTCCAGGAGTGTCCACAAAAATAATCTGGTAATCTTCTGTAGTCAATATACCCCTTATGGTATTGCGGGTAGTCTGGGGCTTTGGAGAAGTAATAGCAACTTTTTCCTTCAATATGGCATTTAAAAGGGTTGATTTTCCTACATTTGTCCTTCCAATCAACGCTACAAAGCCAGCTCTGTAGGCCATTTTTTCACCTTCCCTTCACCTTATAATCTGAAAAATTAACACTGTAAACAAAATCCCTAAAATTGCCCCGACAAAAACCTGAGAAAAAGTGTGAATCTTGCCCTCCACTCTGCTCTCTGCTACCATAAGAGCTAATAAAAAACTCAAAGTGGAAATAAAGGCATTGGCTGTCATGAAAGTGATAGCAGTGGCCACTGAAAAGGCAATTGCACTGTGAGCGCTGGGCATTCCGCCTCTCATCGGAGTCCCTTTTTTAAAGTATACCTTTAAAATCAAAGTCAAAAAAACTACCACTAAAATACTTATTACTGTAACGTGAATTGGTGACTCCCTGATTTTTACAAGTACTATCTTCGTCCAGGGGTTTACCCTGTCAAAAAATATCAAATAGGCGACGAGCACAGAATTCACTGCAGCTATCAATACTGCCCCAGCAGCTACATTCTTAGCAATCTTTGCCATTGGGTTGTAATTCTTCACTAACATATCAATGGTAGTTTCAATGGCAGTGTTTATCATCTCCGCAATCAATACCAGAGAAATTGTAAACAATATTATTACAAATTCTACTCTAGTAAGGTCCAAAAAAAGGCAAAAAAACAGCACAGCTATTGCTATTGCAAAGTGAATTTTCATGTTCCTCTGCGTTTTAAAAACGTGTAGAATCCCCTCTATGGCATAGTTAAAACTATCTATTAAATTTCTTGACTTCACAAAATCACCGCCTAAGGCCTAACCTTTCCATTACTTTTTCCTCTTTCTCCCTCATCAATTTTCTCTCTTCTTCCGTCTCGTGGTCATAGCCTAAAAGGTGAAGCATGCTGTGAACAGTCAAATAAGCTACTTCCCTTTCAAAAGAATGCCCGTATTCTTCTGCCTGTTCCTTGGCCTTTTCTAAAGATATTACTATATCTCCTATCGGATATATTTCCTCAGCATCTTTTTCATCTTCTTCTCCCTTTTCAATTTCCTCAAATTCCATAAGAGGAAAAGAAAGCACATCTGTAGGGCTGTCAATCCCTCTGTAGTATTTATTCAATTTCCTTATCTCCTCATTGTCCACAAAAGAGACGCTAACTTCAACTTCATCTACAACTTCTTCCTCTTCTAAAGTAGCTTTAATTGCCCTCTCAACAAGGGCTTCCAAACCTGAGGCATCCACTTTAGTTTGCCTGTTATCAATCAAGACGTTCATTCTAACACCTCTTTGTTTTGATTTGTTTCAATATCAGGATACTCAATTCTCTTGTGAAACATACCTGCCAGCGAATTTAGAAAAGAAGCCTTAATCGTCTCAATATCTTTTAAAGTGAGGTCGCTATTTGAAAGTTGTCCGTCGTTTAACCTATCTGTCACAATTTTCTCTATCATGTTTCTTACATTTTCCTCTGTCGGGTCAGACAAAGCCCTCACAGCCGCCTCAACAGAATCAGCCAGCATCAGAATGGCCGACTCTTTAGTAGAAGGCTTGGGGCCTGGATATCTGAAGGATTCTTCCTCACAGACACCCTCTTCTTTTTGAAGAGCTTTATTGTAAAAGTATTTTACAAGCGTAGTGCCATGGTGCTCTTTTATCATGTCAATTATCTGTGGAGGAAGTTTATATTTCTTAGCCAGTTCCACTCCGTCTTTTACATGAGAAATTATCACCAATGTACTTAAGTCTGGAGAAATTTTGTCGTGCAAATTTTCGTCTGACAATTGGTTTTCTTTGAAAAAATAAGGCCTTTTTATCTTCCCTATGTCGTGGTAGTAAGCTCCTACCCTGACAAGAAGGCTGTTTGCTCCAACAGCGTCAGAAGCTGCCTCTGCCAGATTCGCCACTATCATACTGTGATGATAGGTGCCAGGAGCATCCATCATCAACTTCTTAAGAAGCGGATTGTTAGGATTTGAAAGCTCTAAAAGCTTCAAAGGAGTCAAAATGTCAAAAGCAGCCTCCCAAAAAGGCAAAGTCCCAATCACCAAAATTATGCTAAAAACTCCATTTATTATCCCCCACAAGCCGCTTTTTAAAACAGATACTATGTCATTGCTGTTTAAAAGCCCTACTCCAACTATGCTCACCAAGTTAACAGCGCTAACATAAAGTCCAGCCTTTACAAAGTCCATCCTCTGCTTTGCGCTAGAAAGCTTAATAGCCCCAATTAAGCCTCCTAGTAAAGACATGAAGATGAAGGCTTGGTTAAAGCTTACCATCAACCCAACTAAAAGAGAGTATATGATGTCTACCATGATGGCGATATAAGGGTCTATGAGGATGGAGACAAGCATTGGAAGCATGGCAGCAGGTATTAAAAGAGGCTCTATGCCTTTAAAAGCCACCGCCAACACAAGGTACAAAATCCCAGTAAGGCACAAAAGCTCAATGTACATCTTCTTTGTCGCTATTTTTTTGTCAAGCCTTATTATATAGTAAACTGAAAGGAACAAAGAAAGAGACAAAATCAAAAATAACCCTACTATCAAAGCATAATCTATTTTGTCAGTGCCTTTTAAAAGCCCCAATGACTTTAAAACCTCTATTTGCTCAGGCGTAACTATTTCTCCGCTCACAACGATGTTTTGACCTTTTTTGTACATTACCGGCTGGACTTTTTCTTCTGCCTCTTTTTTTGCAAGATTCGTTTCATACGCATTGTAAATCATGTTAGGCACTATGACAGAAGACAAAATTTCTACAGCTACAGGCTTTGCATCAACCGGAATATCAGAACTTTCCACTACACTTTTTGCGTCATTCAAAGCGCTCTGCAAAGCATCTTCTGTAATCTGCCTCGCCATAATAGCTTTTTCTGCAGAAAGTATCACAGTCTCCATTTTTATAAGAGTGCTGTCATCTATTTTGAGCAAAAAAGCTATATTCTTATCTTCCAGGTTGATAGGAGTGATGTTTTTAAAGTCCTGCAGTTTTTGCTCTTCACTCTCTGAAGATTTTCTAACTTCTCTCAGCTTATTAAAAAAATCTGCCAGTTTTAGATAAGATTCTTTAGCAATGTTTTCATTGTAGTCGTATTTGGGATTGACTGCATTTACTGCCTCCTGAATTTTCTTTTGGGTTGCGATGACATCTATCACGTCTTTAGGTGCTTTTATATCTTGAGGTGCCACATCTCCTGCCTTTAAATCGAATTTCGGAGGAGTTATACTGGTATATATCAGCATGTAACTTGAAACAAAATAAAAAACGACAAAAAAAATGATTATGAGCGGGTCTTTATTTAAAAAATTTTTAAGTTTGTCCAACTTGCTCATAAAATTATTCCCCTCGCTCTTTTTCCAAATCGCTCTCTTCTTTCCTCTTTTCGTACTCCTCATAGGCTTTTATAATCTTTGCAACAAGGGGATGCCTTATTACGTCCTGTTCCGAAAGCATCACAAACTCTATGCCTTCAATTCCTCTCAATATCTCCATTACTTCCTTAAGCCCTGACTTTTTCCCCTTTGGAAGGTCAATCTGAGTCACATCTCCTGTTATCACAGCCTTAGACCCAAATCCGATTCTTGTCAAAAACATCTTCATCTGCTCAGGAGTGGTGTTTTGAGCCTCATCCAGTATTATAAAAGAGTCATCCAAAGTTCTCCCCCTCATATAAGCCAAAGGAGCCACTTCAATCAAACCTTTTTCCATGTATTTTTGAAACACTTCTGCTCCCAAAATGTCATAAAGAGCATCGTAAAGAGGCCTCAAATAAGGGTCCACTTTCTCCTGCAGGTCTCCCGGCAAAAATCCTAGTTTTTCTCCTGCCTCTACAGCCGGCCTCGTAAGAATTATTCGCCCCACTTCTTTGTTTTTAAGGGCAGTGATTGCCATAGCCATTGCCAAATACGTTTTCCCCGTCCCCGCCGGTCCTATTCCAAAAACTATCTGATTCTTCCTTATGGCCTCTACATATCTTAGCTGTCCGTAAGTCTTGCACCTTATCTGTTTTCCCCTGGCAGTTATGCACACTATGTCTGACATTAGCTCTTTTAGCTTTTCCTCTTCCCCTTCATCAATTAAGTTCATAGTATAAAGCACATTTTGAGTAGTGATGACATCTCCTCTTTTTATCATATCCATAAGCTTAGTAAAAAGCTTATTAGCAGAATCCACATTTTTCTCCTCTCCAGTTATTTTTATAGTTCCACCTCTTACGACTATTTTGACATCCAGCCCCTTCTCTATCAACTTTATATTCTCATCAAAATTGCCAAACAAATTGGCAGTCTCTTCCACATTGTCAATATTGATAGCAAGCTCCTTAATCAATCTTTTTTCCTTCCCCTCCTGTATAAGAAATTTTTTCTTTCACCCCAATATCCTCTAAAACCTCTGCCATAACAGTTACCCTCAATATCCTTCCATCTATCACTTCATATTTTTCTTTTTTGTTCACCACTTTACCTCCAGGACTTATCACTTTTTCAAGCTCTTCTAAAGCCTTTTTGCGCCCTTTCTCTTTTGCCTCTTTAATAGGCACAGTTTCCACTTCTGGCTTCACTTCATAGTAGACCTCTTTAACTATCTTAAAAGGCGCCTCATAGGGAATTAAGTTTTTCTCCTCTTTTTCAAACTTTTCAAATTCGATTTTCCTCGGGGTAAAAGTGATGGTATTGCTCCCTATAATAATTTTTGTCGCTACTATTTTTTCCCCTGTTTTTACCCATCTTGTCCTTTTTAACTCCTCTTCTACAGAAATCTCATACCAGGTTCTGGCCAAAACTTCTCCATCCGCATGGACAAACATTGTGTCAAGCCCAGGTTTTTCAATTATACCGCTTATGAGTATGTCACCTGTTTTTACTGTGTCTCCTACTTTTTTGACAGCTTCTCCTTCCAAAACCGTCATTTTATAAATTATGCCGTCTCTTTTAGCTATTATATTGCAAGGTTCTTCTTTTGACAATACTTTTTGCGGTTTAGTCTTTCCCACTACCTTTACAAAAGCCTTAGTACCCCTTACATTTATCCCTATCCAAGCAACCTCTTCATTATTCAACAAAAATTCCTTTTCCAGTTTATTTATATCTATTTTAAACTTTGAAACCCCTGATTTTAAGCCCATCTCTGACAATTTCTTGGCAACTTCCTCTTCTTTTAAGCCATTTACAGTCTTTATATCAATTTCCCATATAAAAGTAGAAAAAAGGTACACAAGCAACACAGAGAGAAGAAACCCTAAGACAATACCCTTTCTCTTCCTTAACCTAAAAATTACGAAAGGCAATCCCTTTTTTGAAACTATAAAGACGCTGCATCCAGTTTTCTTGGCGTACTGAAGAACTTCTTTAAAAGCTTTTGTGCTGACTTTCGCTGTAAGGGTGGTGTAATTTTTTCTTTCAACATCCCATATATAAACCTCATTCACCATCACAAGGTTTAGAAATTTTTCAATTGCCAGTCCTTCAACTTTTATAATAACATATCCTCTTAAAAAATTCCATAATTTTATTGAAACCAAGCCTATCCCCCTCATACCACTATTTCAACACTCTTTATCTCACCTGTGATCGTGATAACCTCAGTCATTATGGAATTTATAACCATATTCTCCCCTATAACCCTTATAATTCCCACTGTCGAATTGATTCTTACTCTTTCAGGGAGGTACTCCACAATGCCCCTATGGTTTTCAACAGTCAAGTGGTTTTTGCCAATCAGCATAATTTTAGGAAGATTAAGTAGCGCATCTTTTGGGAAATCTATCGCGTTTATGAGCTCATCTTTTAAGCTCTGCTTCATGGAAGTCCCCCCTTCTTTTAAATTTTATGTATAAGAAAAACAAAAAATTCTCTTATGCTTTTAAGACAAGTTGATAGTGTAAAATTTCAGTAGATGACAAAGCAGGAAAATAAGGTATGGATGCAAAAAAAAGACCTCACCGGGAAAAAATCAAAAATCAAATTCAAAGGAAGAAGAAGTCTGATATGTTATTAGATATTCGACAAATAATAGATATAATCCTGTTGGAGAGTAGTAAGTTTAATAGCAATTAACAATCTTTACTATATCAAAGATGGAAAAGAAAGGGAAAGTTTTTAGGTTTTGAAATCAAAAATTTAGCATAAATGGAAATATATATAATAAATACCAGAAGGAAAATTAATTAGTATCTTTCTTTAAAGTTACTATTTTCCTATTCCCTTCATATTTTATACTAATAAGTCCATTTTTATATAAATCGTCTACAATAAAATTAACAAACTTCTCCGGGTCATTCACCTTTACCTGTTTGCTACTCCAAAAGACCCTTCCTTTTATATTTTTTATTAAATCCTGCAGTTCTGGAATACTTGCACTTTTGTTTTTAGATAAATAATCTGTTATTTTTTTCTTGGATTTTCTGTAAAGATCGTTTACAAGTTCATCAGGAAGCGTGCTTTCTTTAATGTATCCAACATAAATTAGAAGCATTGTAATTAACGCAACAAGTATAACATATAACAAATACTTCACAGAAATTCCCCCCTTATCATAAAGGGCGGCATTAGCCGCCCTTTATTACTTTATAGCTTCACCTTTTGAGCTATTCTGCTTACCAACCTTATCTACATACATCCAAAGTGACCATGCTACTAACAAGAACAGTATCAATGCTCCCCATTGTCCAAGTAGCATATTCTTTAATGCTAAATCTACATTAGCATAAGCAAAAGCTGCAAGTATTATACCCATAAGGCCTTCCCCTGCTATTAACCCTGATGAGTAAAGAACACCAACTTCTACCTTTTCCTTCAAAATTTCTTCATTCTTTTCCTTCTTATCAACTATTCCCCTTATAATTCCGCCCACCATAATTGGTGTTGAAAGGTGAATTGGAAGATATAATCCTATTGCAACCGGAAGTGCTGGAATTCCAAATAGTTCAAGCATAAGCGCAGTGGCAACACCCATGAATACAAGGTTCCATGGAAGATTTCCACTCATAATACCTTCGATAACAAGCTTCATAAGTGTTGCCTGTGGAGCTGCAAGTTCCTTTGAACCAAATGTATAGGCTTTATTAAGCATTACCAATACAAAGCCTATCACTATTGCTGAAGCAAGAACTCCTATTATTTCACCAACCTGTTGCCTCCATGGTGTTGCACCAACAAGGTATCCAGTTTTCAAGTCTTGAGAAGTATCACCTGCAATTGCTGCAGCTGTACAAACAACTGCACCAATAACAAGCGCTGCTATCATCCCTGGTGTTCCTGAATATCCAGCTGCTTTCAATATAACAGTTGTAATCAAAAGTGTAGCAATTGTCATCCCCGATACTGGGTTTGATGAACTTCCAACAAGTCCTACTATTCTTGAAGAAACTGTTACGAAGAAGAAACCAAATATAGCTATAAGTACTGCTCCAAGCACACCTACAGGAATTTGTGGCAAGATAGCCATCAATATAATAAGAACAATAACACCACCTATCATCCACTTAGCATCAATGTCGGCGTCTACTCTTTCAATTTTTCCAGCAGCCTTAGTGCCGAAACCTTTCACAGCCTCTTTGAAGGAATTGATTATAATTGGAAGACTCTTAATAAGGCTTATTATACCACCTGTCGCAACAGCACCGGCACCAATGTATCTTATATATCGGCTCCAAATTCCCCAATATCCAAGTTCCTTTATTGGAGCTGTTGCTGGGAATATCGGATCTGCAATATATTGCCCAAAGAATGTAATCATCGGAATAAATGCTAGCCATGCAAGAATTGCGCCACCAAGCATATATGCCGAAATTCTTGGTCCTATGATAAATCCAACACCAAGTAATGCTGGATAAACATCAGCACCTATTGCTGCACCTTCATATCCTTTAATTTCCCATTCTATTTCTGTTGGGAAGAGCTTTAATCCATCACCAAGAAATTTATAAATAAGTCCAATGAGTCCTCCTGTAAATATATATTTTGCCCCTATACCACCTTCTTCGCCTGCAACTAAAACTTCAGCACAAGCAACTCCTTCTGGATATGGAAGTTTTCCATGCTCTTGGACTATTAAATATCTTCTTATTGGAATCATGAAAAGTACTCCTAAAGCTCCACCTATAAATGTAACAAGTCCCATCGTAAGAACATCAGGGTTTTCGCCCCATAAGAATAGTGCTGGAAGTGTAAATATTGCACCTGCAGCTAAAGATTCTCCTGCTGATGCTATTGTTTGAACCATGTTGTTTTCAAGAATAGATTTTCTTCTTAAAATTACTCTTACAATAGTCATTGAAATAACTGCAGCTGGAATTGATGCTGAAATTGTCATACCTACCTTAAGTCCAAGATAAGCGTTCGCAGCACCAAAGATAATGGCTAAAAGAATTCCAACGATGATTGATAAAGCAGTAAATTCAGGCATAATCTTTTCACTCGGAACATAAGGAACATACTTTTGACCTTCCTTTAAACCGTATGCTCCTTCAGGTAGACCCTTTCTTGACATAAACTTCCCTCCCTCTAAAAGTTTGATATTGTAGGTTCTTGCAAAATCCCAAAATCGTTATGGATTAAGGGATTCTGCTATATATTTTCACAGGAATTCCTCCGCTTTTATCAAATTCTTTGGTAGAATGAACTCACAAGCGAAACGGAGGAAATCCTATGAAAATCACAGCTAAACAATTATCTCTACCAGATACTTTATAATAATTCCCAATCTTTTTCGAAGAGGATAAACCTAAGTTAAAGAAGATTTCTTTGTTGGCTTATATTCTCTATATTATTATAGATTCGCTACTCTTTTGTAAAATCCTTCTTTCAAAATTAATTTTTTTGGTAAAACTTTCATGATACAATAGCATCACTAGATAGTGTAAAATTTCAGTAGGTGATTAAACAGAAAAAAAGTGCAAATGTAGAAAAAAGTCTCACCGGGAAAAAATCAAAAATCAAATCAAAGGAAGGTGAGGTCTGATATGTTATTAGATATTCGACACATAGTGGGCATAATCCTGCTTTTTGTTCAAGGGTTTAATGAAAATAATAAAGGAGAGTAAAGACTTTTATGAACTGGAAAGATGAATACATGAACTTATACAAAAAGTATCAAGGCAGCTTCTTGAGTGGACAGCAGAAAAGATGGACAGAAAGGGGATAAAGGAGATAGCAACAAAACTATCCACAGGAACGACTTTTAGGAGGGTAGCAAAAAGTATTAAGCTACCTTTTCTTTCATATTAGCGCAATGACAGAGACTTGTCAGAGTTTCATTACCGATACTGGAAGGTTCATTTGCGAGCAAGTCATGGATAAAATACGTTTTAAATGAATTAACACGAGCAAATGGATTAGCAGTAGGTATTTGAGGAATAAACAATTCTAGTATATATTTTACGTTAAAAAAGCGAAAAAAGGAAGCAGATATTTATGATTTGTTGAAGTAATAATTTAATATAATTAGCAATATATACAAACTATCGATTTAAACTCCTAGATTTTTAACGGTGAGGAAAGTTTTGAAAATTTTTTACCTACAAAATCTTGACACGGACAAACAAGTTTCGCGTATTTGTGCAAAAGCAAAAAATATACTATAATGGAGATAGAAAAAAACTGGGGGGATGAAATTTGGGTAAAGTGGCTGTGATTTTTACAGGTGGAACCATAGCGATGAAGCAAGACCCCAATCTGAAAGGGGCAGTCCCTTCCCTCACGGGAAAAGACCTGCTTGAAATTATTCCTCACAGAGAAAACGTTTTAGAAATTGAAACTATAGAATTTGGAAACTACCCTAGTCCTCATCTCACAGTAGAACTTTTGGAAGAATTAAGAGAAGTCGTAGAGAAGACCCTTAAAAGAGATGAAATAAAAGGAGTTGTGATAACCCACGGCACTGATACATTAGAAGAAACAGCTTATTTTTTAGAGCTCACCACAAATTTTGACAAACCTATTGTCTTAACTGGCGCAATGAAAAATTCCTCTGAAGCAGGTTATGATGGGCCTTCCAATTTAATTGACTCTCTCACCACAGCCTCTTCAGAAAAATCCAAAAAAAGAGGCGTGTTAGTAGTGCTAAACGGTGAAATTCATTCTGCAAAAGATGTAACGAAAACCCATACTTCAAGTCTTGACACTTTTAAAAGCCCTGAAACAGGTCCTCTGGGGTATGTGGACAGTGGCAATGTGTATTTTTATAGAAACGTAGAAAAAAGGCAGTACATTCCCACAAAAAAACTGGAACGTCGCGTAAGCCTTTTAAAAGTAGTGTTTGGAATGGATGACAAACTGATAAGATTTTTAGTAGAAAATGGAGAAAGAGGCATTGTCATTGAAGGGACGGGCAGAGGAAATGTGCCTCCAAAAGTAGCAGAAGGAATAAAATACGCTATATCTAAAGGAACAGTTGTAGTTCTCGTATCAAGGTGCCCGATGGGAAGAGTACATCCTTCCTATGCTTATGAAGGAGGAGGAAAACACCTCGAATCTCTGGGGGTAATTTTTGGAGGAAATCTATCAGGTCAAAAGGCAAGAGTAAAATTAATGGCAGCACTGGCATACACATCAGATTACAGAAAAATTAGAGAGATTTTTGAGGAAGAGTAAAAAACAAAAAGGAGAGGTGCTCTCTCCTTTTTTATCCTTCTAAATGCCTTGTGACTATTTCTCTTACCAGATTGCCATCTGCTCTTCCCTTTACCATCGGCATGATTTTGCCCATCACTTTTCCAATGTCACTTTTGCTCTTTGCCCCAGTCTCTTCAATGACCTTTTTCACCATCTCTTCTATCTCTTCTTCTGAAAGCTGCTCTGGCAAATAAGATTCCATAATTTCTATTTCTTTTTTTGCTTTATCTACTAGATCCTGTCTTCCACTTTTTTCATATTCAGGCAAAACTTCTTTTCTCTGTTTTATCTCCTTTGAAATTACACTGATGACCCCTTCATCGTCCAACTCTTTCTGCGTGTCCTTTTCCACCTGAAGTATGGCAGCTCTGACCATGCTTAGAATGTTTTTCTTAAAAGCGTCTTTGCTCTTCATGGCTTCTACCATGTCCTTGTATATGCGCTCTTTCAGGGTCATTTATACCACATCCTTTTATCTGCCATATTTATATTTTCTCTTTCTTGCAGCTTCGGCTTTCTTTTTGCGCTTTACACTAGGACTCTCATAGTGTTCTCTCTTGCGAAGCTCTGACAAAACTCCTGCTTTGGAGCATTGACGTCTGAACCTTCTTAAAGCGCTATCCAAAGACTCGTTTTCGCCGACTCTTACTTCAGCCACTACTCTCCCTCCCTCCAAATAAACTGCTCGAGGCAAGCTGCAATTGTTGCTGTGACTAAGAGCTTGAAAATTCTCACTTTATTATACTCCTAAATCCACGAAGTGTCAATAATTTTACCCTGGAGGCCAAGTCATAAACCTTCCACCTAAAAGGTGAAAATGAAGGTGATAGACTGTCTGTCCGCCATCTTTACCACAATTTGTCACAATTCTATAGCCTTTTTCGTCAATACCCTCTTTTTTTGCTATTTCCTTTGCTACCATGTAAGCACGAGATATCAGGTGCTTGTTCTCCTCAGTAACATCTAAAAGGGTTGGTATATGTTCTTTTGGCACGATTAGAATATGTACAGGAGCTTGGGGATTTATATCGCGGAAAGCTACAACTAAATCATCCTCATACACTATATTAGAAGGAACTTCTTTGTTTACTATTTTGCAGAAAATGCATTCCGACACCTTTTTCACCTCCTCTTTTTATATTCTACACATCTTAATAAATTCCTTCAATTTCTCCTATCAATAAATCATTTTTTATTTCCTTTACTCTAACAGGCAAGATGCGGTTTCTCAAATTTTCTAATTCTCCTTTAACTGCCACACTAAGGTAATTGTCTGTAAGCCCTTCCACATATCCATCTAAATCTTTTACCTTCTGCTCAAACAGAACTTCTACTGTCCTATTTAAAAATCTTTCCTTAAACTTTCTCTCACAAACTTTAGAGAGCTGTAAAAGCTTTTTGCTCCTTTCTTCTTTTACTTTATTTGGGACCTGATTCGGAAAATTATACGCTCTTGTGCCCTTCCTCCGAGAATACTTGAATACGTGCATTTTAGCAAAGCATATCTCCTCAGCAAATTTATAGCTCTTTTCAAACTCCTCCTCTGTCTCCCCAGGAAATCCCACCATTATGTCTGTAGTTATTGCAACATCAGGAATGTACCTTCTTAGCCTCTCCACCACTTCTTTATATTCAGAAGCCGTGTATTTTCTTCCCATTCTTTTCAACGTTTCATCACATCCGCTCTGAAGAGACACGTGATAATGCCTGCACATTTTAGGAAGATTTGCTAATTCTTTTACCACATCTTCTGTCAAAAAGGTGGGTTCAATAGAACTTATCCTTATCCTTTCTATTCCTTCTACTTCGTGAACCATTTTTATTACATCCAAAAGCCCTATATTTTTAAGGTCCCTGCCGTAAGAAGTAATGTGTATACCTGTGAGAACTATTTCTTTATACCCATGTTCTGCGTACTTCTTGACCTCTTTTATTATGTTTTCTGGCTTTCTGCTCCTAACTGGCCCTCTGGCATAAGGAATGATGCAGTACGTGCAGTATTGGTTGCAGCCATCCTCAATTTTTATATAAGCCCTTGTCCTCTCTGTGTACCCAGTAATACCAAACTCTTCATAATCTCTCTGTTTCATTATATTTTCTATTAGCTTAGTTTTCTTTTTCTCCTTTTCAAAATCTTTCACCAAATCAACTATTTTATCTTTATCCTTTGTGCCTATTACTATATCCACTTCAGGCATTGAAAAAACTTCATCAGGGCTTACTTGAACATAACAACCCACTGCCACCACTATTGCATCTGGATTCTTATTCCTCGTCTTTCTTATCATCTGCCTCGACTTCATATCACTTCTCGCAGTAACACTGCAGGTGTTTATTACATACACATCTGCTATTTCATCAAAATCTACAATTTCATATCCGGCTTTTCTAAAAAGCTCTGCCATGACTTCTGTCTCATATTGATTCACTTTGCATCCCAAAGTGTAAAATGCAACTTTTGCCACTTTCCCAATACTCCTCCCTTTGAAGTCTTTTTATATTATACCACATATTAAGAAAGCTATCGCTGTTAAAATTAACAAAACTGTACTTTTATTTTAAAGAAAATTATGATATAATGAAAAAAAGTTTCAACTAATAATTATTTAAGGAGAGGTGAAAAATGGATTACACAATTTTAATTGGAGGAGAAGCAGGGCAAGGTGCAAAGATGCCTCATTATATAAAGATAAATAGTTTTAATGGCTTGCACGGGCGCGCTGTCCCCCCTGCTATTGGTATAAAATTAGCTAATAAAAATTTAAAAGTAATTGTAGAATCAGGCGACGGAGATACATATGGGGAAGGTGGCAATCACTTCATACATGTGATAAGAAGAAATATAGATATTCTTCAGCCTAGTAACAAAAAATAATAAAGGGTTTTAAACATATTAAAAATTTTTAATAAAATATATTTACTTTGCTTTGTGGGCTATGCTACAATATTTATGGGTGATACAAATATGAAAGCAAAAGAGGTTCTGGAATTATTAAAAATATCAAGGCCAACGCTAACCAAATATGTAAAAGAAGGAAAAATAAGAGTAACAGTTATGCCAAATGGATTTTATGATTATAATGAAGAAGACGTATACAAAATTTTTATGAAAGGGGTCGAGAGAAAAACATATATTTACGCAAGAGTTTCAACCCCAAAACAAAAGAAGGATTTGGAAAATCAAATTGAATTATTGAAACAGTTTTGTTTTAATAATGGCTATAAAATACATGGAGTATTTTCTGACATAGCAAGTGGAATTAGTTTTGAAAAAAGAAATGAATTTTTTAAAATGCTTGATGATGTTCTTGCGGGTAAAGTAGAGAGGGTTATTATAGCTTACAAAGACAGGTTAAGCAGAGCAGGATTTGAATTGTTTAAACATTTATTTAGAAAATTTAATACTGAAATAGTTGTTGTATCAGAAGTTGGAAATGAGAAGCTTGATTCTCAGGAAATAATTGAAGAAATTATAAGTTTGTTGCACTGTTACAGTATAAAATTCTACAGCAAAAGAAAAATTCAAAAAATAAGAAAGCTTTTAGAAAGCGAGGTGTTTGAAGATAATAGTCAAGAGAGTAGAACAGATACAGATAAATAAGAATCATGAATTATGGACTTACTGTGATAAAATATGCTTTGCAGCAAAAAACTTATACAATTATGCCAACTACATTAAAAGGCAGGAATTTATAAACAACAAAAAATGGATAAGGTACAGGGACCTTAACAAAATGTTAAAAGAACACGAAACATACAAAAACTTACCAGCACAAACAGCACAACAAACCTTAAGACTTCTCGATAGAAACTGGAAGTCATTTTTCAGAGCAATAAAAGAATGGGAAAAAGATAAAAGCAAATTTAATGGTAAACCTAACTTGCCAAAGTATAAAAAGAAAAATGGAAGAAGTGTTGCTATCCTCACAAACCAACAATGCAAAATTAAAGATGGATACTTAACTTTTCCAAAAACAGATTTAAGGCTTAAAACAAGGATAACAGGAAATTTAAGAGAAGTCAGAATAATTCCAAAAGGGAGTATCTATGTTATTGAAATAGTATATGAAAAAGAAATAGCTGAAGTAAAAAGACCACCCAAAAAAATCGCAGGTATGGATTTAGGACTTAATAACTTTGTAACTTTGGTAAATAACATAGGCATAAAGCCTATTGTTATTAATGGCAAAGTTATTAAGTCAATAAATCAATATTACAACAAGAAAAAGGCAGAGTTAATGAATTATGTAGGAGACAGAGGTACCAACAATAGAATTAAAAAGCTGTCAATAAAGAGAGACAACAAAATAAAGGACCTTATGCACAAAATAAGCAGATTTATAGTAAACTTTTGCAAACAATATAACATAGATACACTTGTAGTTGGATATAACCCAAAATGGAAGCAGGAAATAGAATTAGGGAAAATAAACAATCAAAATTTCGTGAGTATCCCTTATTATCAGTTCATAAACATGCTCAAGTACAAATGTGAAGAAGAAGGGATAAACCTCATACTGGTAGAAGAGAGTTATACCAGTGGTTGCAGTTTTTTAGATGGAGAAGAAGTCAGCAAAGAAAACTATGACCCAAGCCGCAGGATAAAAAGAGGATTATTTAGAAGCAACAAAGGTATTTTAATAAACGCGGATGTAAACAGCGCATACAATATTATAAGAAAAGTATTCCCCGAAGCATTTGCGGAGGGGATAGAGGGTGTGGGGTTACACCCGGTTAGGCTGAATGTAGCCTAGCAAAGAATAGTGTTTAATAAAATCTTGAATAGTTTTTAATACTTTAAACACTATTCATAACCTTCTTCAGCCTTGTGTTGTCTGGAATAGAGTCAACACTTTTGCTTGGTATAAAGAAAGAAGTTATCACTTGCCAGAAGATTACGATTATACAAACAAAGAAGAAGCTTTTAAAAAGGCATTGGAATTTGGCGATAAAATCCCTATAGGTATAATCTATAAAGTGGAAAAAGAAACTTATGAAGACCAATTTGATTTTATAAAAAATGGTCCTCCTCTAGTAGATGCAGAATTAAATCCTAAAAATGCCGAAAAATTATTAAAACTTTTTCAGTAAAATTTTTTAAGGAAATAGGGTATGCCATTTATTATAGCATACCCTATCAGACTGTTGACAAAATATCGGGAACCCGTTATTATGAGAAGGGTTCCTTGTTTTTTATGAAGCAAAAGAGGAGAGGAGAAGGAAGATGTTATCAAAGAAACAGGATGCAAGACATCAAATAGAATTTGTAAGCATAGATCAATTGGTACCAAAAGATCACCTTTTAAGGAAGATAGAAAGAGTTAT
>Ga0224486_100146_pt1 | contig 33142 bp, 26 predicted proteins | sample TexhydDE_CT_test_FD_172013 | JGI IMG/M metagenome (GOLD analysis project Ga0224486, IMG submission 172013) | Fracking water microbial communities from deep shales in Oklahoma, United States - hydraulically fractured wells DE_CT_test ... | reverse complement strand
GTCTGGGCCGTGTCTCAGTCCCAGTGTGGCCGACCACCCTCTCAGGCCGGCTACCCGTCGTCGCCTTGGTAGGCCGTTACCCTACCAACTAGCTGATGGGACGCGGGCCCATCCTTAAGCGGTAGCTTTCGCTACCCTTTCCTCCCCATAGGATGCCCTATAAGGAGCTTATCCAGTATTACCACCCCTTTCGAGGTGCTATCCCGGTCTTAAGGGTAGGTTGCCCACGCGTTACTCACCCGTCCGCCGCTATCCGCCACTCAACTACGTTGAGTGCCGGACCGCTCGACTTGCATGTGTTAGGCACGCCGCCAGCGTTCGTCCTGAGCCAGGATCAAACTCTCAGGTCCATTTCCTTACTCTTCTCTACACCTTTTCCGCCTCACTGTCCATTTTTCAAGGTCCCTCTCTGCCTCACCGCAGCTCCTCTATATTATCAAATCTATCCTCTCTTGTCAATACCCCTTTTTGCTGTCTTGCCGCCTCAGCAGCGACGTTTATTAATATATCATTTTTAAAAGAATTGTTCAATCCCTATAAAACCCCATTAAGTCGAAAAATAGCAGAAAATGTCCTTGTTTTTTTCTTTATACTCTTTTTTGCTAACTTTTATTCTTCTTTGCATTTATCCTTCAAAGTGAAAAACGTCTTTTTTTATCGCTGTAAAAATCCTTTTGTCTATTTCAGGTATTTCTTTCTTTAAGTCTATTAGCAAATTCCTTATATAATGTCTTTTTGTGTGACCTTCAACAGGACAAGGATTTTTAACAACAGGCAAATTACTCTTTTTAACCTCACTTCTTATGTCTTTTTCCTTAACGTATATCATAGGTCTTATTACAGTAATTTTTGACCTGTCTAAAAAAGAAACCGGCTCAAAGGTATGAAGCCTGCCATTGTAAAACAAATTCATGATAAAAGTATCTATCAAGTCATCATAATGATGTGCTAAAGCCACTTTGTTGCATCCTTTTTCTTTTGCAAAATTATTTAATGCTCCTCTTCTTAAATTCGCACACAAAGAGCATGGATTTTCTTCTTTTCTGTAATCAAATACTATCTTTTTTATATCGGTTTCTTTAATAAAAAAAGGTATCCCTTTTTCTTGGCAAAAATTTTCTACAGGCGTTGGGTCAAAATTATCATAACCTAACGTCAACATCAATCCCATTACCTCAAATTTCTCCGGATAAAAATTTTTAAGAAGATGTAATCCATACAAAAGGGTTACACTGTCTTTTCCTCCTGAAACACCAACAGCTATTATATCTCCCTCTTGTATCATATTAAAATCTTGAACTGCTCTTCTTATTCTTCCAAGTATTTTTTGCATATTATCACCCCTTCAATATTAATACTATTCACAGGAATATGTCAATACAATTGAATATTTTAGCTAATTATGATATAAAGAAATTATTAGAAGTTGTGAGGAGAGAAGTTATGGCAGATGTTATATTAAGAAACACAAATATTAAAAGGATTTTAAATGGTCACCCTTGGATATACAAAACTGAAATAGATAGAATTGAAGGAGATTACACTCCAGGTGGAATTGTAAATGTTTTAAATCACAAAAAAGAATTCATAGGAAAAGGCTATATAAATTTAAAATCCATGATAACAGTAAGACTATTGACTCGGGATATTCATGAAGAAATAGATGAAGAATTTTTTAGAAAAAGAATTAAAAGAGCCTGGGAATACAGAAAAAAGGTTATGGACAATTTAAACTCCTGTAGAGTCGTATTTGCAGAAGCAGATTTTTTACCTGCTTTAATCGTGGACAAATTTGGTGACTATCTCGTTCTTCAAACACTTTCATTAGGTATAGATCGATATAAAGAAACAATAGTAAAGCTTCTTGTTGAAATATTAAATCCCAAAGGAATTTATGAAAGAAATGATGTAAATGTAAGAGAATTAGAGGGCCTTCCACAGCAAAAAGGTTATTTGTACGGCAAGTTTGACACAATGCAACAATTTGAAGAAAATGGAATAAAATTTTGGGTAGACATTGAAAATGGCCAAAAGACTGGATATTTTTTAGATCAAAAAGAAAACAGAAGAGCAATTCAAAATTACGTCAAAGATGCAGAAGTTCTTGATTGTTTCAGCCACACTGGTTCATTTACAGTACATGCCCTACACTATGGAGCAAAAAGAGTCGAGACAGTCGACATCTCTGAGGAAGCCATTGAAATGGCCAAAAAGAATGTAGAACTCAATGGTTATCAAGAAAGATGTAATTTCGTATGTGACAATGCCTTTGATTTGCTGAGGAAATACGACAAAGAAAATAGAAAATTTGACACTGTAATATTAGACCCTCCTGCCTTTACAAAAAGCAAAGAAACTGTAAAAGACGCATTAAGGGGATACAAGGAAATAAATTTAAGAGCATTAAAAATTCTAAGAGAAGGAGGCTTTCTCATCACCTGTTCTTGTTCACAGCACATAAAACCTGATATGTTTTTAGATGTCATTAAAGAAGCAGCCAATGATGCTAAAAGAAATGTAAGACTTGTAGAACAACGTACTCAATCAAAAGACCATCCAATATTATTAGCCTCTGAAGAAACTCAATACTTAAAGTGCCTAATTCTACAAGTCTTATAAAAAAGAACACTTTCCCTATTTTTATCATATTGTGTAATAGTGAAAGTGTATAAATGAGGTGAAAAAATGGAGAGGCAACAATTAGGCTCCAGGCTTCTATACGAGGGTACCGTCGGATACGATGTCCTTCAGCTTCAAATGATTCTTCAAAGTTTAGGTTATGACCCTGGTCCAATAGACGGCATTTTTGGGCCAAGAACCAAAAACGCCGTCATGAGATTTCAAAGAGACAATGGTCTTAAAGTGGATGGAATTGTAGGACCAGAAACAATGAGAGTTATAAATATGCTCATACCTTAAAATTTCCTGCTTCCCGGCTTTACAAGAGGAATGCCTTCTTTGCAAAGAGGACATTCCTCTTTTTCATATGTCTCAACATACAAACTTACTACAGACTTAAAAGGAACTTCAAAATTTACCTTTCCGTCGCTTCTATCAACTATACTTCCAACTCCTATAACATTGCCTTTTAAAGAATTGACTAAATTTATAACCTCTTTTACAGAACCTCCTGTAGTAACAACATCTTCTACCACTAATACATTTTCTCCTTCTTTGATTTCAAACCCTCTTCTTAGCTTCATCACCCCTTCTTCTCTTTCTGCAAAAAGAGCTTTTGCTCCAACTTGACGAGCAACTTCATAGGCCAATATAATTCCTCCAATTGCAGGTCCTATTACAACATCTATTTTGTAATCCTTAAATTTTAATGCCAACTCTTTGCTAAAAAGTTCACTATATTTTGGATATTGAAATATCTTTGCACATTGAAGGTAAGTATTACTGTGTTTTCCTGAGGTTAATAAAAAATGCCCATTATTAATTACTCCTAAATCATTAAAAATCCTTAGAACTTCTTCTTTGTCCATTTTTTCATCTCCTTCTACTCAACTTTTAAAGAACCTATAATCTCATTTATGTCTTCTATATTGTTTAAAACCATATATTGTTTTATTCCCTCAATAACCTCAATTGTGCAATTGGGATTTACAAAATTACAAGTGCCAATTGCCACTGCCTTCGCCCCCGCAATCATAAACTCTAATGCATCTTTAAATGAACTTATACCGCCCATACCTATAACAGGAATTTTCACGGCTCTCGCTGCCTCATACACCATCCTAAGGGCAATAGGCTTTATAGCAGGTCCAGACAAACCCGCAATCACGTTCTTAAAAACAGGGGTTCTTGTATCAATATTTATAGCCATTCCTGCAATTGTATTAATTAAAGATACAGCATCTGCTCCTCCATCTTCTGCTGCTTTAGCACAAACCCCAATATCCGTCACATTTGGTGTTAATTTTACAATAACAGTTTTTTGTGTAACTTTTTTTACTTCTTTTGTTATATTAAATATATCCTCAGGATTTATTCCAAAAGCCATACCACCTTTTTTCACATTTGGACAGGAGACATTTATTTCAATTCCATCAACACCATCTATATCAAGCTTCTTTGCCATGTAAGCAAATTCCTCAATGGTTTCTCCTGCAATATTTACTATTACAGCAACATCATAATCTCTTAAAAAGGGCAGCTCTTTCTCAATGAAAGCATCTACACCCGAATTTTGAAGCCCTACACTGTTCAGCATTCCACAAGGAGTTTCATAAACTCGTGGAGGTGGATTACCTTCTTTAGGTTTTACTGTAAGTCCTTTTACAACTATTGCCCCTAATTGATTTAAATCAATATATTCTCCGTACTCTCTTCCAAACCCAAAAGTACCTGAAGCTGTCATCACCGGATTTTTTAACTTAAGTCCCCCAACTTCAACTTGTAAATTCAAAACTCCACCTCCTCTGCCCAAAAGACGGGACCATCTTTGCACACTCTTTTGTACGCAAAACCACCATCTTTTTTCACTTTGCAAGCGCATACAAGACAAGCTCCTATGCCACAAGCCATCCTTTCTTCTACAGATATTTGACAAGGAATGTTATTTTTAAGAGAAATATCTTGTAATATCTTTAGCATAGGTTTTGGTCCACAGCCATATATTATGTCAATCTTATCAATTATATCCTCAATTACTTGTGTCACCATTCCTTTTTTCCCAAAACTTCCGTCCTCTGTCGTGACAATAACTTCTCCCAAATTTTTAAACTCTTCTACAAGAAAAGTTTCACTTCTAAATCCCAACGCAATATACAATTTTTTTGCTTTGATTTTTTTAGCAATGTATAGAAGGGGAGGAATGCCTATTCCCCCTCCTACTATTAAAACATTTTTGTCCTCCCTTATCTCAAAACCATTTCCATGAGGTCCTGTTACCTCAATTATCTCCCCACTTTTCATTTGAGATAAATTCTTTGTACCTTCCCCTTTAACTTGGTACACAATTGTCAAGGATTTTTCCTCAACAGAGCATACGCTAATAGGCCTCTTTAAAAAAGTCTTGCCTTTGCAGTCTACCATCACAAATTGTCCTGGGTGTGCTTTCTCATACCACTCAAATACCATTTTATAAATACCTGTGGCTATCTTTTCATTAGACAATATCCTGGTTTCCATTTTTCACCTCAACAAGCGATGTATTTTCTTTTAACAAGCCCATTGTTAATCATACCTGTCATAAGAATTACTTCTGCTCTCGCCGCTTGTGCATACTCATATTCAGAATATACATCTTTCCAGTAAGGAGTTTGATATGCATAGATAACGCTCCGTGAAGAATTTATTATTGCGCCAAATCCATTCTCATCAAAACAATCCATTATATCTTCAACAGTCCCCCCTTGTGCCCCATAGCCTGGCACTAGAAAGAAGCAATTTGGCATTTCCTTTCTTAGCACTTTTGCCTCTTCTGGATAAGTTGCCCCTACTACTGCACCTATAGAACTATAGCCATATTTCCCAATTGCTGAATTTGAAATTCTATTTATCATTCTTGCAACACTTTGATATACATACTCACCCTTGGTAGTTTTTATATCCTGTATATCTTTAGAACCTTTGTTAGAAGTCTTGACAAGTGCAAATATACCCTTATCGTATTTAATCGCATCTTCTACATAAGGCATTATAGTGTCTTCACCCATATAGGGATTTACAGTAATAGCATCAAACAACTGGTTTTGCAAATAAGCTTTTGAATACATTTTTGCAACCTCTTGTATATCTCCTCTTTTAACATCCGCTATTACCATAAGCCCTAAACTTTTGGCGTATTCAGCAGTTTTAAAGAAAGCTTTAAATCCTTCTATCCCATAAGCTTCATAAAAAGCCACTTGGATTTTGACCGCAGGTACAATATCGTAGACTGCATCTATTATACCTTTATTAAAGAGATACAAAGCTTCACACACACCTTCAATGTTTTCTCCTCTTTTTTTAAATGCGATATCTTTTATAAACTGGGGCGTCATTTCAATTCTAGGGTCAAGCCCCACCACAACAGGACTTTTTTTAGATTTTATATTTTCAATTAACCTATCAATAAACATATTCCTCATCCTTTACTGAAAGTTTATTCATTTTATTGTATAAATATTTATTAATAATTATACCTCAACTTTTTCTGTTTTTCTATCCTTTTTGTATTTTATTTCTCCTTCCACTATCGTACAATCCACAACTCCTTTTAGCCTCATACCATGGAAAGGCGTGTTTTTCCCTTTTGATTTAAATTTATCTTTGTCAACTACATACTCTTCATAAGGGTCTACAATTACAATATCCGCTATCGACCCTACCTTTATCCCACTGGATATACCTAATATTTTCGCAGGATTTATACTCATGTAATTGACTAACTCTTTTATGGTTATTTTACCTGTCTGTACAAGGAAAGTATTTATCACAGAGAAGGCTGTCTCTAAGCCCGATATTCCAAAAGCAGCCATGTCGTAAGGTACTTTTTTGTCATCCTTAGTGTGAGGGGCATGGTCTGTCGCGATTGCATCTATTGTGCCATCTTTCAATCCTTCTATTAATGCTTCTATATCCTCTCTTGTCCTTAAGGGTGGATAAGCTTTTGTGTTTGTATCGTAATTGTAAACTGCTTCATCTGTCAAGGTAAGATTGTGAGGAGTCACTTCAGCAGTTATTTTCACTCCCTTTTCTTTCGCTTCTCTTATAAGTTCGACACTTCCCTTTGTTGAGATATGTGCGATGTGAAGCCTTACACCAGTTGACTTTGCAAGTATAATATTTCTTGCAAGCATGACTTCTTCTGCTTCTCTTGGTATGCCTTTTAATCCTATCATTGTTGAAATTACTCCGCTATTCATTACACCTTCTCCACTTAATGTTTTGTCTTCACAGTGAGTTATCATGAGTAAGTCATACATTTTTCCATATGTCATTATCCTCTTCATAAGCCCTGCGCTCATTATTGGAAAACCATCATCAGATAAGGCAACAACCCCTGCTTTTTTAAGTTTTGCCATCTCGGTTATCTCTTCACCTTTCATTCCCTTTGTCATAGCTCCTATAGGTAGTACTTTTACAACTCCTTCTCTTTGTGCAATGCTTTTTACATATTCTACTACTATTTCATTGTCTATAGGAGGATTTGTATTTGGCATGCAGGCAACAGTTGTATACCCTCCTGTTGCTGCCGCCTCTGTCCCTGTTTTAATAGTCTCTTTCTCTTCAAATCCCGGCTGCCTTAAATGGGTGTGCATATCAACAAAGCCCGGAAGTACATATTTTCCTGTCGCATCAATCACTATCCCGTCTGAGACTTGTATATTTTTATCAATCGCTTTTATGATACCATAGTCTATCAATATATCCGCTGTGGCTTCACTTCCAAATCCATCTATTACCGTACCGTTTTTTATAATCATCCTCATTTTAATTTCTCCTTTCACAAAGTATTTTTAAAAGTGCCATCCTGACAGCGACACCGTTTGTCACCTGTTCTTCTATAACAGAATACTTGTCATTTGCTGCTTCTGACGTAAGTTCAACATTTCTGTTTATAGGCCCTGGATGCATCAATATCGCATCAGGTTTTGCAAGTTTCATTCTTTCCTTATTTATCCCAAAATACTCTCTATATTCATCAATTGAGGGAAAAAGACCGCTTTTTTGTCTTTCCAGCTGTATTCTAAGCCCCATCACCACATCTGCTCCTTCTATTGCTTCCTCTACATTGTAGTAAGCCTTGACTCCTAATTTTTCTATTGCAGGTGGCATCAAGGTGGAAGGGCCTGCAACTCTCACTTCCGCCCCCATCTTTTTAAGTCCCCATATATTTGACCGTGCAACTCTGCTGTGCATAATATCTCCTATTATTGCCACTTTTAATCCTTCAAAGCTTTCTTTCTTTTCTCTGATTGTCATCATGTCCAACAAGGCTTGGGTGGGATGTTCATTTATACCATCTCCTGCGTTTATGATAGAGGCATTTGTGTATTTTGCCATAAGATGCGGCGCTCCACTCATGTTGTGTCTTGTTATTATCACATCCGCCTTCATCATCTCAACAGTCCTTATGGTATCTATTAAAGACTCCCCTTTAGCCACACTGCTGGTTGCCACTTCTATATTGCCGTAATGGGCTCCTAAATACTTTGCTGCCATCTCAAAAGATAGTCTTGTCCTCGTGCTAGGTTCGAAAAAAATCGTCACAACTGTCTTTCCCTTTAGTATCTGTGAATATTTTTCTCCATTTAGAATTTTTTTCATCTCCTTTGCAGTGTCTAAAACTTCTAGTATTTCTTCTTTCGATAAATCCTTAATGCCTAACAGGTCTTTTCTCTTCACATTACCTTCCTCCTTTTAAAAAAAGAGTAGTCACCACATCACAATAATGTGAAATGGCACTACTCTTTTTGTATAAAATATTCTCTTTTGTTAAAATTAGGGTTTTGAATTTTGGCATAAAAAATCCTCCCTTCGCAAAATTTAATACTCCGGGAGAATATCTATTAATTCTCCCTTTTTAGCCTCGCTGGGCTAAATTAAAGGTACTACTTTTCAGTTATTACCACTCTGTTGACTTTGTCTACTTCCTCCAACATCACATTTACTATTTCATTTTTTGATGTTGGAACATTTTTACCTACATAATCTGACTTTATAGGCAATTCTCTGTGCCCTCTGTCTATTAATTCTGCCAGCTGTATCGCCTTAGGCCTTCCTAAATCGATAATCGCATCCATAGCAGCCCTTATAGTCCTTCCTGTGTATATCACGTCATCCACTAATACCACTATTTTACCTACTACATCTACACCTATATCTTTTTTCTTCACTAAAGGCTGTTCAAGGTCTGTCGTGAGGTCATCGCGATATAAGGTGATATCCAGCGACCCTACTGGAGGCTTTTTCCCTTCAATTCGCGATATATACTTCGCTATCCTTTCTGCTAAAGGCACTCCTCTTGTCTTAATACCTACCAAAACCACATCTTCAATGCCTTTATTCCTTTCCACAATTTCATGGGCTATTCGTATGAGCGCTCTGTCTATAGCTTTTTCATCCATTATCTCTGCTTTTATCTTCAACTTCACAACCTCCACAAAAAAACTTCTTGCACTGACAAGAAGTTTTTTATGCTACATTATGGTAACCTTGCCAGCCTCACAGGACTGCTTAAAGAACTTTGCTTTTTTATATATTATCACATTCTTTTTAAATTGTCCATAGGAATATTTAAAAAAAATAAAAATTGTGCTAAGATGTTAGTATTGACACCAATATTAAAAGAAGGATGTGACAAAATGGAAGTAGGAAAAGTACCTGTAGAAATACTAAAAAGAAGTGTTTTCCCTTATCTTGGCGTTAAAAGAAAAGAAGTTTTAGTCCACTCCCAATTAGGAGAAGACAGTAGCATAATCGATTTCGGCGAATACGTGGCAGTCCTTTCAACAGACCCCATAACAGCAGCAGAGAAATTAAGCGGCTTTTTATCTGTCATAATATCCTGTAATGACTTGGCTTCTTGTGGCGCAAAGCCAATTGGAATATTATCAACTATACTACTGCCCGAAGGCAGTGATGAATCTGTACTCCATAATTTAATGGAAGAAATAGATAAAGCAGCAAAAAAGCTCAACATAGAAGTTTTAGGAGGCCACACAGAAATAACCACTACAGTAAACAAGCCTATTATAAGCACAACAGCAATTGGCATGGCTAAAAAAGGTGAGTACATAACCACAAAAGGCGCAAAAATAGGCGATGATGTCATAGTTACAAAAGCTTTAGGCCTTGAAGGCACAGCAATTTTAGCAACTGACTATGAAGATTTGCTGCTAAAGCGCTACGATAAAGATTTTATCTTAAAAGCACAAAGTTTTATAAACGAAATAAGTGTCATAGAAGAAGGACTTATTGCAGCACAAAATGGTGCAAATGCAATGCACGATATAACAGAAGGAGGAATATTAGGAGCAGCCTATGAAATCGCAGAAGCCTCTGGCCTTGGCATTGAAATATATGAAGAAAAATTGCCAATACGCCCTGAGACAAAAGAAATTTGCCGTTTTTTTGGCATAAACCCTTTAAAGCTCATATCCAGCGGTTCAATGATAATTACTGCCAGTGATGGAGATAAAATAGTCAAATCTCTATCTGAAAAAGGAATACAAGCCACAATAATAGGTAAAATTATAAAAGAAGGAAAATATTTAATAACATCAAAAGGAAAAGAAGAAATAACTCCACCAGAGCGAGATGAGATATACCTTGTCAATAAAGATAGGATTACCACTTAATCCTCAGCTTGTTGACAAAGTCAAAAATTTTTAAATAGGATATTTCGCATCGTCACTCCGATGTTCCAAAGCGACAAAACTAAACTCGACCTTCGGGCTCCGGCAGGGTACCGGGCACATTCGACATCCTTGTCTTAGTGCCCGCCTCTGCCATCCGTGGCTACGGCCCTGCCTCCACCCTCGGTCTCGTTAAGTTTTGTTATCGCTTTGTCACAAGTCGTGCCTTATGCAAAATATCCTATTTTCGAAAATTTGTCTACAGTCTGAGGATTACCACTTAATCCTATCTTTATTTATTTCTCAAAATCTCTATCAATTTTTTAAAATACTCAGGAAGTGGAGCTTCAAACTCCATGTAAACTCCTTTTGTAGGATGCATAAATCCTAAAACACTTGAATGTAATGCCTGTCCTTCCAACTTAAACTTTTGCCTCTTAAAGCCATAAACATGGTCTCCTACAATAGGATGTCCTATATAAGCCATATGCACTCTTATCTGATGAGTCCTACCTGTCTTTATAACCGCCTCTACTAATGTATTTTCTTTAAACCGCTCCAAAACTTTGTACAATGTAAGAGCATATCTTCCATCCTCTATTACAGCCATCTTTTTTCTGTCAACAGGGTGCCTTCCTATAGGTGCCTCAATTTTCCCCTCTTCATCTTTTATAACTCCCTCTACAATAGCAACATATTTTTTAAAAACACTTCTCTCTTTTATTTGATTAGAAAGGCTTATGTGGGCCTTATCATTTTTAGCAACAACCATCACACCAGAGGTATCCTTATCAAGCCTGTGAACTATACCCGGCCTTAAAATGCCGTTAATTCCCGATAAATTTTTACAGTGGTAAAGAAGTGCATTAACAAGTGTACCACTGTAATTACCCGGCGCCGGATGCACTACCATTCCCTGTGGCTTATTTATCACAATTATATCATCGTCTTCATAAAGAATATCCAAAGGTATATTTTCTGGCAGTACATCAATTTTCTCTGCCTCTGGGATATTTACAACAACCTCATCATTCTCTTTTACCTTATAACTGGGCTTTACCGTTTTACCATTTACAAAAACAAGCCCATCCACAATCAATTTTTTAATATAAGACCTTGTGTAATCTAATTCTGCCGCAAGAAAAACGTCTATTCTCTTTCCCTCATCCTCTTTTTCTCCTTGCAAAACTACCTTGTCAACTATGTTCATCCCATCACGCCTTCTCCTTAAAAATCATAAGATATCCTAATATAATAGCTCCTATAACTATAAAAGAATCTGCAACATTAAAAACCGCAGGGAAAAATTTAAAATCAATAAAGTCTACAACATATCCCAATCTAACTCTGTCTATAAGGTTTCCAATAGCACCACCTAAAATCATAGCAAGTGTATAATTATACACACTATTCCCTGGCAGTTTAATCATAGAATAAATTAGCACAGCCCCTACAATTACTGTTATAACTATAAAAAAAAGAGTCTTATTCTGAAGCATCCCAAATGCCGCACCTTTATTCTCCACATAAGTAAGATGAAAAAAATTCTTTATAACCGGATAACTTCCTATAAGCATAAGGTACTTCACTGCAAGATACTTCGTCAATTGGTCAAGAAAAACCACAAAAGCTACAATAACTATCGCCAATGCCAATTCCTCCTATGTATTCATTTGTTTTTCTAACCATATTGCTGTACGAATATATTATACAAAATAAAACATTTTAAAGCTATAGGTTTAAAATATAGTGCTCATAAGATATAATGAAATTGTGGAGGAATATATACTAAATTGCATTAATTCCTCCGCAGAAATTTAATATAAATTCAGGAGTGATAATTATGGAATTCCCAATAAAACATAATATTTACATATATTCCGATTATCTTAAATTGGAAGATGGTGAAAGAGTAGAATTAATTGAGGGTAACTTTGTCGCTATGTCACCTTCACCTTCAAGAATTCATCAAAAAATAATTACAGAAGATCTAAGTCGTTTCACCCTCAAATGCTTCTATTGATTACGTTAAAAAACTCTATTTATATGAAAAATTTAAAGTGAAGGAATACTGGATAGTAAATCCCATTTCAAAAAATATATTTGTCTACAAATTGGATGAAAAGGGTCAATATTCAGAACCCGAAAAATATACAATAGAAGATACTATAAAAGTTAATATTTTTAAAGAATTAGAGATAAATATCGCAAAACTTATTAAATAGCTTTGAAAGGTTTTTCCTTTAGAACTTGAGAAGTATACATAAAGTTTTTACGGTATTCTTAACCTTCCATCTCATTTAAAATTTCAGCCACATCCAAAAAATTACTATCCTCCACATAAATCTTTTGGAATTGCTTTAACGCCTTTTCTTTTTGTCCTAATTTCATATAAACTGTCCCCAGTAAATACCTGAATATCTTCATCTCTTCAGTATCAGTTTTTCTCTTTCTCATTGGTCCTTTTTCTAAAACTGCTAGAGCCATATCAGGCTTATTGAGTTCTATATAACAATCAGCCATAGCATTGATTACAAACAAATTATTCTTATACTCCTCTGGCAATAAATTCATAAGTTCAAGTGCCTTTTGGTATTGCCCAACTTTAATTAAAAGATTAATATAATGAGTTTTTGCCTCCAAATCCTCCGGATACTTAAAAAGATATTTTTCAAAGCACTCATTAGCTTTTTCATCTTCTCCTAAATGGATATAAATAATTCCAATCTCTTTATACAAAGAAATTGCATCTGGTTCTATTTCAATAACTTTTAAAAAATTATCTAAAGCACTTTTATAATCTCCACGATTATAAGCCACCTTACCCTTCTCAAAGAAAGAAACTGCCTTTGAAATAGGTTTTTTACTTAACGCGTAAAAATAAAACGCAAAAATTATAAATCCTAATATTCCCAAGGGAGTATATGTAAATAGCAATATAAAAGAAGCAATAAACAACAAATACTGAGGAGCTTTTGAAGGCATTTTTTTCAATATTTCTGGTGGATAAGTTATACTAACATTATTTATTTGAGTGTTAGGTGAAGAACTGACTTGTTTTTTCTTTTTATTTAAATAATTGATGGTATAAAGACCTGTCCCCGGAATCCCAAAAGAAGTATAAACTCCCCGGGGACCTACCCCTATTCTCGCACCTCTTTTCCCTACACTAAAACCTATACCGCTTTTACTGACATTTATTCTAACTCCTTTACCCAGACTAATACTTCTTCTAAATCTCCAGCTCACTTTCAATTATACCTCCTCTAAATTACGGATCCAGTTAAAAGATATCTTCTATCGCTTTAAAAATTTCCTATACATCGGCATTATTTCTTCCAATTTTAAATGAATTATTGCTGTATTTCTCTTCTTATCCTCTTTATAATTGCATTGGGTCTTTTTGAAAATTCTTCTATAGGTATTTTGTCTCGTAAAATATCATCTTTATAGATATTATAATAACCCTCATTTATAAATATCGTTAAATTCCCTATTTTAAAGCCTGTTATTTTTGTATTTTCGTCAATCACTTTACTATTAATATTGACTTTTAAAAATTCTTCTTGATGCTCATACAACCTCTTAAGTTCCAAATAAAGTCTATAGTCTTCTTTTGTTTTTATACAAAGTTCTGATACATTTTTTGCATTCTTAAGAAGAAACAAATTAGTATATATACGATTCGTAACTCCAAAAGAACCACAAGTAATAGGTCTTTCAAGCTTTTTCCATTCTTCTATTTCAAATTTCACATATAACTCATCAGAATCCTTTGGTATTTCTTTTATATCTTTCCTTTTTACTATTTCAAAACCTTTTATCCTCCCATAATAGTGTATCCCAGCTTCTTTATCAAATTTTTTGATTGACTGGTATATCGCAACATATTTAAACTTCATACCGCTAGACTTAATATTTTTATAAGGTATATGATAAAAATTATATTTGAGATTTATATCAAGCTGCTCTTTACTTGACAACGGAGCAACAAGTACTTCTTTATCATCAAACTTTACTTGATCAATGTATTCATATGTACCACCTTGAAAAACTGAATCTTCAAAAGCTGACTCAAAAGAATTATTTATAAGGTCATCTATGAATTTCTCAACAAGCTTAGTAGAACCAGGTAAAAATGGCAGTCCTCCCACATTAACTTTTTCAATACTTTTATAAAAATGATGTTCTTTATATTTTTCTTCGTCAGAATATGGAAACAATACAAAAGCCCCGAAAACCATTCTCTCAAAATTTTTATTATTTTTATTTTCATACACAACGGCATCACGGTATCTATGCATAGTGTTTATATCCTCTTCTTCCGGACCTGGAGAACGATATTTATTATAATAATCTGTATCAACAACTGCAGGATTTATTTTGTATTTTGCATCAAGTACATATTTAAATATAGTATTTGATCCAACTTTACTCAACGATAATATATTATCAGGCATTTGAGGTGTAGTTGGGATATTATCATATTTAAATTTCTTATTGTACACTAGGGAATATATCTCCCCATTTTTTGGATTTTGATATTCAACACGAGTCTCCTCGCCTTTTGTCAAAGTAACAGTAAGTCCTCGATTATTAAATTTAATAATACCTTGCTTTACAAGACTATATTTTTCTCTCAATATTGAATTAAGTTTGATAAAACACCAATATTCATATAATATAGCCAAATCTTTCATAGATATTTTAAAAATGTATTCCCTTATCATAAGTCCCTTTAAAAGCATAATATAATATTTATAAACATCCTTGTATCCTGGCGCCATATTAAGCACAAGGGAAAGTGAATTCATAGTATATATATCTCCAACATCTTTCAAAAAACTGTAATTTAAATGCCTTCCAAGCTTATATATCATCGCTTCAATGCTTTTTTTAATATTTTCATCAACAATACTTGATTCTTTTTCATAATTTTTCTTAACTAAATTAAGCTTTTTTATTATAGATTTTATAATGTATTTTACCAATCTGTTTTCATATGTATCATAGGTAATAGAACTCTTTACAGAGCAAACTTTGTCAACTATTATTTCCCCATTAATGTTCTTCACATATTGAGGATGCTTGTTAATCCATTTTATTCCCTCTCTGTCAACCCTTTTTGCAGTATAATATTTGAGTATTTCCCTATCTTTTTTTAATACATGATGGGGCATATTTAGCACAATCATGATCGATTTATTTAACTTATCAAACACTTGATTTATAATCGCAAAAAATTCAGTGAGGCTGTTTCCTACCTTGTTTTTAGTCATGCTATAAAAGTATGTCCTTTTATAAAAATCAAATATAAGATTGTATAATTCATTGTTAATATCTTGTAAAAGAGCATAATAATCCTTTTGATAGTCGATTTTAGAAGGAAAAACCTCAATAGTTACCTTTAGATATTCTCGATTATTCACTAGCATAATAAGCTCTGAATATCCAATATCATTTTTAAAATTAATAATACCTGATAATACTCTTTTGGAAGCACCTACAAAACGTACTTTGTTCCTAATATTTATATTCTCATGCCAAAATGACACCTCATCATCAGTTTTTTTCTCAATCACAATTTCATAATTTTGCTGTTCATAAAAAAGAGGATAACTATCCCCCGTATATGACACCAACTTATCCTCTATTGGCGAATAAATTTTAGCAGTATATTCTGTACACGAGATATATATTTTTGCCCTTACGTTTTCATTGATATTTAAAGCTCCAACATTAGGATGATAGGGATTGCCTTTTATTGAAAAATCAAATTTCGGAGTAGATATATAAAGCAGGTCAACATCAGAGCCAGTATGACGTAAATCCATCTTCTTCATATCTCCTTACCATATAAATAATTTTTTCTGCTGACCTTGGATATACACAATTATCCATATCTTTAAGCATCTTATCACTAACATCCATATCCTCATATTCATACTTGGCTTCATAATTGCCAGAACATATTTTAAATAATTCGACAAGTATTTTCTTCATACTGATACTGCTTCCGTGTATCCTGGGCAAAATCTTTTGCAATATTTCTAAATCCATCGCTTCATCAAAATCCATTAAACCATTTAACTCATTGTATATCATATAAAAACTTATTTCATCTCTCACCCTATAACCAAAATGCAAATTTCCTTCTCTTAGAACATCATTAATTTTTTTTAAAACCAAAATCACATCATCAATAATTTCCCTATAATCAAGACAATCATTTAATGTTAGAAATTCACTCTTTAAAAAACTATTGTTTAATACTTTTTCAGTAATTTCTTCGATATCTCCAACAAAATAATCGAGGTTTACATCAGAAAACTCAATAACATTTGCTCTATCAAGCACTTTTTTGCTAAAGGGAAACGTAGTCTCATCCATATTAACAGTGCCAATGAAATATAAATTTTCAGGTATGTACAAATTGCCATATTCATGGAAAGAATTTTCATCTAACAGTTCTTTGATCAAAAGGGGATCTGTAACAATTCTATCGCCATCCTTTTTTCGTGACTCTATAATTGAAAGAATATCGCTGAAATAATGCTCTACACGTGCAAGGTTCATTTCATCCAATACAAAAAAGTAAGGTCTATTTATATCGTTTATAGCCCTTTTTATAAAATTTGTTAAAACTCCAGGATGAAATTTATTATGCATATCTTTGTAACCTAATAATTCCGTAGAATCTGACCAGTCAGGTCTTACAGGTACCAACATAAACCGTCCATTCTTGGTATTGCAACCTATAGCCTCCGCAAAAAGTCTTGCAAGTTTGCTTTTCCCTGTACCTGAAATACCAGCAAGAATTAAAAATGGCTTTGACTTCAAGGATAAATAAAAATTTTCTATTAACTTATCATTGTAGCTAAACCCCTGATTTTTTATGTAACTTTTTATGTAATCAAGTTCATCTTTGACGTTATAACTAGTATCGTTGTCAGGTATATAATCTTCCTCATTTTCATATATTTGTTCCTTATCTTCACCGCTTAAAACAGAAACATTTTTATAAATATTTATCAAATCATGAAGGTCATTTTTTAATGTTTCATCATCTGGTAAATCATCATTCTCATATTTTTTATAAAATATTGTCCCTTTTTCATAAAATTCATTGCCAATTGATAAATTATTATCTGTATTCCATCCCTTTGCCTCCATTTTACTCCTTATCTTTAAAGCAAGAGATAACATTTTTTTAATGGCCACAAGTTTACCATATTTATCTTTTAACTTAGTATAGCCTTGATTCAAAGTTAAATATAGCCTTTTCATATCAGAAGAAAATAGATAAACAATATATACCCCTTCCATTGTAGTTTGTGTAATATTTTTGTCCATAATAGCAACCCAAGGAATTTCTGCCCAGTTACCTTGACCATTAGAGCCTTTAATAAAATATTCATCACCTATAAAATCAAATTTTTGTATCTCCTGAGGTATTTCTTTTCGTAATATATCTCCTATTCTATTTCCTTTAAATGGCTGTGAGGTTCTTGCTTTTATATAATTATCCATAACCTCTTTAAAAAGAGTCTTTAGTGACATTTTTATCTTACCTTTCTCAAAAATATAAATTTCTCTAGTTATTATTCAAAATATCCCATTTTTATTTAATTAAACACTTTATATATTTCGACATGTATTTTAAAAATTCCTTCTTAAGCCTCTTTTAACTTCCTTTCACTACATTATTTTTTTGAATACTTCTATTTACAATATCTTTAAATCTTTCATAGCTATTGACCCAATCAAAAACTACATCACTGGATACGGTGGCAAAATGTTTACGGGCACATTCAATTTTGGCTTTTTCCACATCGGTTAAATTAACTCTTTCTTTTTCAAATTTTGATTCCACAATAAAATACAACTTTGCCTTATGATCATCAACTTTATGGATTATTGCCCAGTCAGGGGTATAATTTCCATAAGGGGTTTCAATTACAAGTCCTCCCTTTTTTAATTTTGTAAAGAGAAGAACATCAGGATCTTCATCAAGGCTTCTTGCAAATTCATACTCCCCATGGCTATCTACACGGATATATTTCTGGAGAGCTTTTCGGTATTCTTCTTTTGTTTTATATGCTTTTTTAGCACTTTCATTTAGCATCCATTGTTCAATTTCATCCACAGCAAAAATATTCTTCTCTTCAAACACAACTCCATCCAAAACCTCATATTCTATATTCTTAGCCTGGAATTCATTCAATTTATTCTGAAGAATCTTAATTACTTCATCTAAAATCTCCTGTTTCTGTAATAAAATTTTATTTTCTAAAGCCGAATAAATTCTGATTAAAGCTTTCCTTGGTAAGAAAGTTTGATGCATGAGATAATTTATTATTTCAAAATCACTTTTATTATTTTCTATCTCTTCTATTCCAAGATTAATTGTAAATTTAGCAGGATCATGTATTTGCAACTCATTAGATTTTTTGAAATCTATACCTCCTGTTGCTATTTCATATTGACGATAAATAAATTTATTAGTTAGATGTTTATTAATTTCTTCTATACTTTGTTTAATAAACTCCTCTTTATCAATGTTTACATGGTAAATTGTTCTTTTGTTTATTCGTTCACGTAATTCTGCTAAAAGCTTTTGAAATTCTTTTTCCGTTACAAAACTGTTATATCCATTTTCCACAGGTTCTTCATCACCATTTTTAATCTCAATTCGCTTACTTCCTTTTGCTTTCATATTTTCTATAAATTTCTCTTTAATAGCTTCCTGATACGGTTGTAAAATTGCATTTGTAAATTCATGATATATTATCTCTGCCGCATCTTTCGTTAGTTCATTAGTTTTAGAATTAATAATCCCAGCATTAATAAGTTCGGTCCTAAAAGCTTCTACTGTATCTGCCACAAGAAATTCCTCTGGAATCCCAGCGTCTGCCAAGGTTTGGTAAATAACTTCAAAAGTAACTTCTTCCTGATCTAATCCTTCCTCCAATCTAAAATCTTTTTGCAAGGCTTCAGCGAAGTGATCGTAATAGTCATTGGCAATTACAGTCAAAACATTTATTTCACTGTCAAAACACCGGTTTCCATAAATATCCACCGGCAGTCGCAAGCCTCGTCCTATTTCCTGCTTTTTAGCGATTTCCGAACTTCCTTTTTTTAAGGTACACAGTTGAAAAACATTAGGGTTATCCCAGCCTTCTCTTAAAGCTGAATGAGAAAAAATAAATGCCAATGGTTCATCAAAAGAAATTAGTTCATCCTTTTTCTCTAAAATAAGTTGTATTCCACGTTCAATATCTTCCTGAGATTTAGCTTTTACCTCTAATTCATCTTTCCCCCAGTCCCAATCCTCTATTTCAGTTTCATTATTTTTCTTATCCCGTGCAAAATAACCTTCTCTTACCTTTTGCACATTTTTGTATTCAGGAAATAAATCAGGATATTTTTTAAAAAGTTCATTATATCTTGGATCTTTAATTACTTTCTCATATTCCTCATCAAAAATGCGGGCATAAATTCCTCGGCCGTCAGGTGCTTCACTATCTCTAAAATTTTTAACCCGATCTATAAAGAAAAGGGACAAAACTTTGATTTTATAGCCTTTTTCTAAAATTTTTAGTTGCTTGGTTAAATGGGTCTGGATGGTTAGCCGGATTAAGATCCTAATTAAGTCAAGTTCATCTAAGTTATAATTATTTTCCCCCTCCTTTAATACTAAGACACCTTCCTTATGACCGATCTTCAGTCCGTAGATTTTGTGCGGGTCTTCCAGTACAATCATATCCCTATACTGAGATAGTTCTCCGGATAATTCATAAAGGCTTACCCCTTTTTGCACATTGAAGGTACGTAATTTAACCTGCCCGCCCGGTTCACGATAGAAAATTTCAATTTTTGCTTTTAAGTCCCGGGTAAATTCTATATAACGAACATAAGGGTAGTCTTTACTGATATTGCCATAAACAGTTTTAACCTCAATTTTCTTTACTAAATCCTGTTTATAAGCCTGGTACGAATCAAGTTTATATACTTGATGGTAAAGCTTTTTATGAGTTGCTGAATACCTTAAAATGAATAGCGGATCCAATTCTTCAATAGCCTTTAAAGAAGCACTTTTCTTTTTCCCATTTCCTTCAAGTCGCTGTGGTTCATCTATAATGACAATTGGTTTAGTATATTTTATTAGGTCCCACAAAACTCGCCCTCTTTCATCTTCTCTGCGAATTTTATTGCTGTCTTTATTAAATGCCTGTATATTCATAATTACAATGCGTAAATCCCTAGCTTCCACAAAGTCCATTAACTTATTTAAGTTATTTGAATCATAAACGAAAGCATAATTTGAAATGTCAAGGTCATAAAGGGTTTTTAAATGTTCTTTCAAAATTTCAATATTTTTTCTACTCCTTTACGAATAGCCACTGTAGGCACTACAATTATAAACTTTAAAAAATTATAATTTTTATAGAGCTCCAAAATAGTCCGCAAATATACGTAAGTTTTACCAGTACCTGTTTCCATTTCTACAGAAAAATTATATATAGGCTGTAAATCAGCAGAGGGAAATAGCATATTTTGCGTTTGTATTTCTCGTAAATTTTCTAGAATAACATTCCTTCCTATGTCCAATCTATTCCTTATAATTTCCTCAGATATACGTCCTATATGTCGGGTTTTCCCACGATAAATTACATCTCCCAGCTCCCGATCTTGTCCTCTAAAGAGGGCTACAACTGAGTTGATAGCTTTCTTTTGGTATTCTAAATTATCATCAAAGTTAAATATAACTTTCCTTGTCATTTAGCCCACTCCTTAAATAAACTCTACTCTGTAAGTCTGATCTTTTCCCTGGTTAAAAAGCTTTATTTGTGTATCAAGTCTGTGCAAAATATTTAACTTCAAAGAAATATCATCATCAAAAGCACTATCTCTAAAAATAATTTTTATCGGTTTTGGTTCTAAAGAAGCTATTTTATCCACAATATCACTGGTAATCGTTTCTTCAAGACATACTACTACACTATCGGCAAACATATATGTTCGATTCCCTATATTGGTAAGTTTTTCAATTTTAGATGTAAGTGGGAAATCTCTGTGACGTAGCATAATCTCATAAACTACATCAATATCAGTAAAGCCAGGATTAAAGTCTAAAGCATCCTTAACAGAAAGAGCGCTTTCGCTTAAAGTAATCTGCTCACCTTTAAGAGCATCATCATTCCATCGAATATTTGTTTTACCTACCTTAAAAACTTTAAAACCAATATCAAGGTCATCAATCCACTCCTTATCCTTAAATTCTTCTTTAATCTTTTCTCCAGCCCTACGAATCCTCTCTTTACCAATATCGGCAATGGTTTTAAAGCCAGCTTTATAGGCTTCAGATTCTTCATCTACCTTTTCAGGAAGTTGCACCATTATAAATTTTCGTTTACCACCATCTTCGGCATTAAGCTCCATAACTGCATGAGCTGTTGTAGCTGAACCAGAGAAAAAGTCGAGAATGATATCATTATCAATTAAATTCAAACTTTTTATTAAATATTTTATTGTCCAAACCGGCTTAGGATAATCAAAAATTTTAAGATTATTAAATAATTTTTTCACTTCTTCTGTAGCATTTTCTTGATTAAATTCCTTATCATAAAATATAGATTTTATTTTTGTAAGCTTATCTTCTGTAAAATAATCTTTTTCAAAAACATCATATTCTAAAATACCATTCCTTTTTACTTTTCTTACTATTAATCTAGACTTATTTTCTTCTACAGTTGTTTTTGCCCATCTCCATCTTCCATCACTTCCATCAGATAATTTGGGATATATTTCGTAATCAAAACCAGTTTTTTTTATGGTTGATATTTCATTTGTTTTTTCATTGTAATATATTGGATAATATTGATTTGGTGCGTCCTCCCTCCTTGCACCGGCTCCTCGTTTCCTTAGACCAATTTCTCTATAAATTCCATTTAAATCTCTCTTATTAAATGACTCTTTTTCTTTTTGAAAACCAAATAGTGAAATTTTGTTTTTATTTTTAGAATAACAAACAATAAATTCATGTTCAGATGCAGTATATTTTTTAGCCTGATTACCCCTTGGATTTGATCGAACGATAAATGTTTCTACAAAATTCTCCTCCCCAAAAACCTCGTCACAAATCTTCCTTAAATTTGCCACTTCATTATCATCAATACTAATAAAAATTACTCCATCATCGGAAAGCAAATCCTTAGCTACTTTTAAGCGTGGATACATCATATTCAACCAGTTGGAATGGAAGCGTGCAGAACTTCGCTGGTTTTTAATTAAACGCTCACCGTTTTCATCAAGTTCGCCTTCTTCTTTGTCGCTTTCTTCTTTTAATTTTTTAAAGTCATCTTTATAGATAAAGTCATTGCCGGTGTTATAGGGCGGATCTATGTAAATCATTTTTATCTTGCCATAGTACGAATTTCTAAGAAGTTTCAAAACCTCTAAGTTATCTCCTTCTATATAAAGATTTTCTGTAGTGTCCGGATTTTTGCTCTCTTCAGGTACATACTTTAAGGTTTTCCCAACTACATCGGTTAAGGCAAGCTGTTTTGCCAAAGTCTTCCCTGGCCAGGTAAGCTCATATTTTTCCTTCCATACCTCTTCAACTTGGCCAAGTTCCTGTTTTAGCGCTTCAAAATCTACTTGACCATCTTTTACAACAGCAGGAAATAACTCAGCAAGCTTTTTGATATTATCTTGGACTGGATTAAATATTTCCTTTGGCACTTTGTTTTCCATTTTATTACCCCTCCTAAATAGCAATTATTTCATTTAACCTTAAAAAACTACTTTTTATTTCTGAATTAAGGCTTGCTTTTTCTGCTAATGTAACTGATTTACTCAGATGATTTTGAAGATTTATAATTTTCTTTAAAAGCATCCTAATTTCATTCATTTTTTCAATATCATAAAAGATATTGGTATCTAATGCCCTTAAAGCTCCGGTCCACAAATGTTTATAGGTAATAAGATAAGCTTTAGTTATAATTTCTGTGTAAAATGTGAGCTTGTTAGCAGTGTTTAATATTTTAGTAAAAGCTAAATATCGATCAAGTAATGTTGCATTTTCATCTGGGAAAAATAAAGAACTTCTCTGAGTAAAAATTATATCATCTATGACAATTTCCTGCGAATCAATTTTACTTAATCTTTTTAAAGCAAAACAGTACAGGTAATTGCCTTTATTATCAATAAACCGTAACACCGCAGGAGGTTTAACTATTTTTTGTAAAATTCCGCCAATAAAATTAGAATACTTTAAGTCATTAACTTTTATATCAAAATAAAGAATAGCTTGATAGTTATAATCATTGTTTATTAATGACGGTATTTCTTCTCCAATTATTTGGTGTGTTAAAGTTATTCCTTTAACATCTTCTTTAAATTTTTGTTTCTCTTGTTTTGTTAGTTCCCCGGTTAAAAAGGTTTTTATATCGAAATTTTTATCAATCTTATATCTCTCAGGTACTCCAAGCATTTACATCACCACAAGAAAAGATACCAACTCAAAATCATCAGCACTTGTATGGGCAAATTCATTTTCGTAGCCACCAAAGTCAAAAATACTTGTTTCAGCTTTTCTTTCTTCCTCACCTTTAATACTATCAATTGCCTTATTCAAAAGATTTGAATAAAAGCTCATATCAGTTGCATTTTTAGTTTGCTGATTAAACAAATCAATTAGTTCGGTATTTGGTTTATTTTTCCCATAAGAAAGCTTTCTAAATTGCATTAAAGTCTCTCGTGAACTACCGCTTCCAAAATATATTTCACCGTCATGGGTAACATAAATTAAGTAATAGGGGTAAAGAGAACTATTACTTTCAGGCTTAGTATTATCTTCAAGATGCCTAAAGCAAAAGATACAACCTGGTTTTTCCCCTTTAACCACAGAATAAATTCCTCTCGGTACTTTTTTTATTTCAGGATGACTACGCACATACATGGACAACTCATATAGGTAATCGTTCATATTTAGGTCTGTTATAGAAATATTATCTGATAATTCATCAATATCAACTATTTCATTTTGCAATCGTTCCAATTGCTTTTTACGAAAATCGAAGTCATTTAAATCTGGATTTAATATATCATCTTCTCCGGTTGCAGTCAAATTTACCGCCAGCATTTTTTGTTTGACACGGTATTCTAATTGAAGATATTCATTTAGTTCTAAATTCGGGAAAAAATTTATCATAGCTATTCGTTCATTTTTGCTTCCAATCCTATCAATACGACCAAAGCGTTGGATTAAAATAACTGGATTCCATTGAATATCATAATTTACCACGCAATCAGCATCTTGAAGGTTTTGACCTTCGGAAATACAATCAGTAGCAATAAGAATATCTATTTGTTCATTTTCGGGTAATTTTCTCCCTAATTTAGAATTGGGAGAGAAATAAGATAGTATAGTATTAAATTCTTTAGAAATATTTAGCGTTGTTTTAGGTTCGCCTGTCCCAGTTACAAGCGCAGTATGAATTCCATGTTTTTTCATTTCTTGTGCAATAGTATCATAAAGATAATATGCGGTATCAGCAAAAGCAGTAAAAATTAATACTTTTTTATTGCCTGGATTATAAGGTGTCTTAGTTATTTTTTCTTCTAAAAAGTTTAATAAGGTTTTTAATTTTTCATCTCTCTGTTCTTGCAGAACAATATCAACACTTTTCAATAATTCTTCTATTTTCCCTTTATCGTGATATAAGTCAGCCAAATATATTCCTTTCATTAAATGATTAACATTTATTTCATACTTATAATCCAATAATAATTCTTCATCGTCATCTGATTCTTCAAATTCTACTTCTAAATCTTCACTACTTTTTTCAAGCAATTCTATATATCTATCAATTCTCTGAAGAAGACGTTGTAAAGTCTCCCTAAAAGCATAAACAGAGCTTTCTAATCTTTTAAATAAATTGAATCGGTGTAGTACGGAAACAAAATATTCTCTTTCTTCATGATTAAATAATACTCTACCACCACGAACTGTTTGAAATTTTTCTACATAATATTGCTTGTATTCTGGTCTAATGTATTTCATAGGTTGATATACCGCAAGTGTTAACATATCAAGTTTTTCATCTGTGTCATAAAATTTTAACAATTCTCCTTTGCTATCAATTTCTGGTTTATAAGTTTTTGGTGGAAGTTTTTCAGGAAAACTACCTATTTCATCATTGCCATAATACATAGTGATATGCTTACGACTTCTCGAAATTGTAACCATTTCAAGAAGTTTAAAAAATTCTGATGGAAGATTATCCAATAAATCCTTTTTATTTCTATTCGGCTCTTTAATCCAATCATTTATTACTTTTTGCGCTTTTTTTAATACCCCTTCAATGCTTGAAATACCATCTTCCTTAAAAGCTTCGTCATTATCTATAGTAATTGTGCTCAACTGATTTTTTAAGTCATTTAGAGAATTGTTTACAGGTGTAGCTGTCAGCATTAAAACTTTTGTTCTAACCCCTTTTTTAATAATTTCATTTATCAATCTTCCATAACGTGAAAGTCTTTCTGGATTATCATTGCGATTTCTGAAATTATGGGACTCATCAATAACAAGCAAATCATAATTTCCCCAGTTTATTCTTGATAAATCAAGGCCGCTACGAGATCTCCCAAAACGACGACTTAAATCACTATGACAAAGAATATCGAATGCAAATCTATCTCTGGCAAAACGATTATCTATGTAAGAATTTCTGAATGAATCCCAGTTATCATACAACTTCGCCGGTGTTAAAACTAAAACTCTATGTTGTCGTAACTCATAATATTTTATTATAGCTAATGCTTCAAAAGTTTTTCCAAGCCCTACGCTATCAGCAATAATGCAGCCATTATATTTTTCAATTTTGCGTATAGCAGAAACCACTGCATCTTTTTGAAATCGAAAAAGACTTTTCCAAATCTCAGTATCTTTAAAACCAATATGATCGCTTTCAAATGGCTCTATATCGGAATCTAATTGGTCTCCAAAAAGTTCATAAAGTGTAAAAAAATAAAGAAATTCCGGATCGTATTCTTTATATATGAAATTAAGATTTTCCAAAAGTTGCTTCTTGAAATCTTCTGTATATCCCTTATTGTTCCAAATAAGTTCAAAACTTCTTTTAAGTTCTTTGACCTGTTTCGAATCAGTAATTTCTATATTAAAATTCATTGGAACTATACCATTTTTCCTGGTTTTGCGGATAATTTCCAAAGAAGAATCCCCAAAAACTCCATAGTCTTCATCTATTAATATGAAATTGCTTTTTAAAAGCTCTTTCTTTTTTATCCTTTTTACATTCACGTGTTTTTCAATAAAATTATACATACTACGAGCTTTGCTTAGATGTCCCAATTTATTTTTTTCAACTATTTCATAGGAGTTAAAAAATATATTATCAGCAATTCTACCAATTTCAAATTCCCGAGAAATTTCTTTGCCAGTAGGAATATAAGTAGAATCTCTTAATACTAGATTTATTTCTTTTACTTTTCCCATATTGGTCTGTAATTCAGCAAAAACAGAAAGAGTTAATTTATCATTAATAATGTTTATGGTACTGCTTTTTTTATTTTTTAGCATTGTTTTTATACGTTCTATTAAAATTTCATTGGAGTTTATTACCTCAGCCATCTGCTTGTCCTCCGTTTTTTCATCAAATTCTTACATTTTAAGTAATTGCTTATAATAATTTTAATGGTGTATTTTTGTATTCATTGCTATATTTCCTTCGTCCTTTGGCATTTTGTAGACACTTCCCCTCTTTAATTTTATCTTGTTCGAGTTAAAGTGTCTACAATAATATACTAACACCATATTGCTAAATGGGTAAACTTGAAACTTACCTCTATATTACTTTTCTCAAGATGAAGATGCATTATTACCAGAAGTTAATGACTGACACAAAGCCTTATAATGATCTTTATCTTTCTTTCCTATTGTTTTTAAAATAAAACTAACGGCATGGCTTACCTCTTCAATGGGAGGGAATTTTTGGACGTGACTTGGATCTTCTTCATGTGAGTATTCATCCATTAATTTTAGCGCTGCTTTTATATCACTAAAATTTTCACCTTCTAAAAATTTTTTAGCCTTGGCGTTAAATCTTTCTCCATCTGGATACTTCATATATAAATACGCTTCGAAGAATCTGCGTAATATATTAGGCAATATGTATAATTGCTCAAACTTTGCTTTATCATTTGACTCGTCAAAAGATTTAAGGATACTGAATAAATAGTTATACTCGCTTTTGAATTTCAATAATATGGATGGTAGATTTTCAATACATGAATATTCTCCATTTTGATTTTTAAGCTTCTTAATCAAATAAAAATTCCCTTTATTTCTCCAGTCGTATTTACTTAAATCTTTTAACAAATTAAAAAAATCAAAGTTATGTGTAGTTATAAAAACCTGACCACAATCCTTTAATTTTTCTTGTATAAATCCATATACCTTAAAAATGTGGTTACTGTCTAAGCTTGAAACAGGGTCATCTATAAAAACAATCGCATTCCCAAAATCAAAATGTGTTTCTTCGAGTTTTGCGAAAAAGTAAATAAGAGAAATTATATTTTTTTCGCCTGTGCTCAAATTTTTGGCTATTTGATTATCTCTATAAAGTTTATATTTACCATCCTCTATTAGTTGTATTCTTAATCTATCTGAATTGAAAAATTGCGTTAAATATTGGTTTATCTTCTCTGCTCCAATGGCTTCGGCTTTTATTTGTCTTTCAATTTCTTTTATTTGTTCATCTAAGCTCTTTATTTCTGACTTCAATTCCTCAATCTTTTCTTTTATTTTTTTTATTTCCTCTTGTTCATTTAAATAATTGCTTTCTTTTATGAATAAAGCAACAAAATGATCGATTAACTCTTCTTTTACTTTTTGCTTCTCCTTCTCAAATGTCTCTACTTTCGAATTGTGTTCATTTATTATTCTCTTTATCTCTTCAAAAGAATTTTCTAATTCCTTTGTATTATCAGTTAAACTATTTAGTCCCAATGAATCAAAAGGTTTCTCTTTTTTTCTCTTAAGCTCTTCCTTTAATAATTCAAGACTATGGATATAACTATTTTTAATATTGTTCAATGAATTTAATTTGTCTTCATAAATTGATTGCGACTCCTCAAATAAACGAGCTTTATCTGGTAATTTGACTTGTTTAATTTCTTCTATGTAATTTGATATTCTTTTATCTAATTTATCTATATTGTTAATTAAGTTATCAAATTCTTTAGAAAAATGTTTATTCAATCTCTCAAACAAATCAGGTGGCAGTGGATTACCACAAAATTGGCATAAACTTTCATTTTTGTGTAAGTCAAGCCCTTCCCTGACCCACTTATTTAACCTTGGATTTTCTTTTAATTTTTCTATTATTTTTTGTGCAGACACTTTTGTAGAAAGAATATTTTCAACCTCATTTATATAATCAGAAAGTTTCAATATAGGTCTTATAAGAGGTTCAATCTTACTCGGTTTTTTACTTCTGTAAGAATTTAATTTATTTTGTTCTTCATTAGAATCAAGAATTAAATCTTGGTAATTGTCTTTTATATTTCTTATCTTTCCTTCTAATGCACTTCTATCAAATTCTCTAGAATTTGTAATGTTTAAAATTTTTCTTATTTCAGATGCTTTGTTGGTAAGAGAACTATTTAATTTATTTTCTTTCTGTGCTTGCTCCTTTTCAAGCTTTTTAAGTTCATTTTTTTTCTCTTCTTTTTGTTTTCTTAAATTTTTTGCCTTATTTTCTAAATCTTTTGCCTCTTTCCCTAAAATTAGAACAGGATCTATTTTTGCATCTTCCTGGTTCCACTGGAAGTTTTCTTCCACAAAGTCTTCATTAAATACACGAATATTGTAGCTTTTATTTATATCTGTTCTTTTTAAAATTCCGTTGTCTGTTTCTAATTCAAATTCCAAATCAGAATAGTCAGGATGAATTTGCTTATCTTCTAAGCACTTAAACAATCTTGACAAGGATGTCTTCCCAGAATAATTCCAGCCATAAAAAAAGTTGTATTGTCCAAATTCGTCGCAATACTCATCTTGCCATTGAAAATTTTTAAATGTTCCGAGGTCTTTAATTTTAGAAATTTTTTTAATTCTCATTTTAGGTTCTCCCTTCAACGATTTTCGTTGGATTTATGTAAATACAGTAGACACAAAAACTACAAGACAAGAAAACACAAGGAGAACAAGCAGCATATTCAATGGATTTGTGAACAGGCTAAAAATAATAATACACCTATCGATGATATTTTTAAATATTTAAAGTTGGCATAGGTAAAGTGTAACTATGTGTCGGCAATATTTGTTATTAAATTTTCTCATCTATAGTAATATTATTTATAATTAACTAGTATTAGTCCAATGATGCAAAATGATATACCAATTAAATTTGTTATTGAAATATTTTCTTTAAAAAATATGATACCTATAGGAATTAATAATAATGTAACAGAAACATTTGAAACTATTGCAGCTAAACTTACATCCCATCCAACTCTATAAGCAAGAAGAAATCCCAATTCTAATAAAATTATAGATAATCCTAGTACACAACTTGTCCAATTTAATCCTTTAAATGAGTCAATAAAACTGGTATTTTTATGATAGCAAATAAATATTATTAAAGAGCCTATTAATGCAGTACTATATGTCAAAATTAGTGATGAAATTGGATTCAAGTCATCTGGTATTAGTTTTTGGAAAATATGATAAAAGGAGTTCGCAATAATAGTAAGTAGAATTGGTACATAATACAAAGATATCACTCCTTATTATACTATTTATAGGCTTGTGCATAATTTGAAAGCCTTTATTTAAGCCATTCCTAGGATGTGGTTTTTTCCTATCACTCTTAATTTTTTTATCTTTTGTGAAGGATTTCCTCCTTTATCAGCATCCTAAATATTCTAATGGCAAAAAGCGCAGAGGATGTATTAAGTATGTTGTTATATCTTTTGATTATAGGTCCTCTATTAATAGAAATTCTCTCTTCTTTAAATCTGTCTATAGATTGAGGACATATTACTTTGCTTACTATTGCTATTGTAGCTGTTAAATCAGGTAAGTTCGATAAAATGAGATCTCTTATTGGTCTAATGCAATCAGCTTAATTTCTCTACAGATTATTTTATGCTATTTTTAACATTTATCTTCTACGGGATATTTATGCCCTTTTTAGCCCTTCTTTTCACCTTTTTTAATTTTCAATGTTCAACTAAAGTTTTTGATAGGTGTATATTATACATAATACATATTTTGGTTTCTGCTCTTATTAATTTCATTTAATTTTTCACATCCCTAACAATAGTATATAGCGTTCTGGTCAATAACAATAAATCCTGACTACATTCAATTAGCGTACCGTACTATCTGTCGTTTGTTGACCAGGCAGGCTACATAAATAATCTTCCAATAAATCAATAGTTTTTTCGACATCTATATAAATTTCAACAAGCCAATTCAAAATATATTCGTCAATGCAAGTTTGATTGCCATAAAAACGATACCTATTAACCCACCTTGTTGGCTTACCTGTGTTGCCTATATCCCACATAAAGCAACAAGCATAGAAAATCTCATTGTTGTTTACGCAAGATGTTCCTTTTCCTACATAGATCCGTGGGTAAGGGGAAAGTGAACTGTTATGTACGAATTCATTTCTTATATAACTAAGTTCTTCATATCTTTTTACCTTGCCAAAGACTGTCTGATCCCATAGAATTTGATTAAATTTCTTATTGTTAATGCGATTGCAATCTCCATAATAGATACCGTTACTACTCATCTTTACTGGCCTATCAAAAGAAGGTGGAGGATTTACAATTTCATATGCAACTTTTGTTATTAGGTCAAGAAGTGCACGCATTCCAATAATATTGTCCATATACATACTGTAAATTTTGTCAGCAAACCAGCTTTGAATCCATATTTCACTAAATCGGTTAATTTGAATTTCATCTAAAAAGCGATTATGCTTTTCAGCAACTAATTTATTTACAATATTACTCAATTCTATCTGAACTGAGAAAAATCTCATCTCAATATTACGAAAAATGTTATAAAAATGCATTAATAATGAAACTAAGTCGTAGTAATATATTAATTTGTGCTTTTCATCATTCGTAAATCTATTATCCCTCTTATAAGCTTCTTCAAAATCTTCTTTAGAACAAAAAAATTCCTCATCAATACCAAAAGATATTATATAAGGTTTGGCTAACCTGATTTTTGAATAGGCATCTTCCAAATCACCAAACATCAATGTAAGTATATGCCTTTCTACATGACTAATGAAGTCTTCAATTTTATAATAGATTCTGACTGTATCTGTAAAATGTCCATTACAGATACCTCTAAAATTGTAAGGATGATTTACAAAATGCGACTTTCCATCCGTGTTATAGTAACCCACGTATCTGATGTTAAAGCATCGTTCCAATTCTTGTAGACCTTGAATGTTGGAACAGAAATCTGTTGGGATTTCCTCTCCCCCCGCTATAAGAATTATCTTTCCCTGAGCCAGTCTTCCTGTAATACCTTTAGTAAATACAAGCCGCTGACTCTCAGTAATAAATTCTGTATTCCAAGCTAATTTAGTGTTCACTTTTCTACATCTCCTAATAAAAATGATACATAACATCCCACATATCTCCGGACACATCCAGGGCTAAGTTTTGGAAATACACTGTTACTAGGTAAAATTTGATCCGCAAGTTTAATAGGTTCCTCTTCTTCTTTTAAATAAAGAAAAGCACAAATACCTTTCTCGTCTTTATAAACAAAAGCACTTTCTCCACTTCTACTTTTCTTTACAAACCACTGTATAAACTCTGGATAATCTTGCTTCAGCGAATTAAAAAAAGGATCATGAAGATCACAATCTGCAAATTTAATCCATTTAAATTTCCTCCTCATGCATTAATTCTCCCCTCAAGTTCTCCATAAATGTTAAAGTCATACTACTTTTTAGTATATATTTCTACAAAAATAAAAAAAATCCTCTATAAATCTTAAAATTTTTTGATTTAACATATTTATTTATTTTCTTTTTAATACTTTATACACCATCCAAATCTTTTTTACAAAAAACTAGAATAATAATACAGTTTAAAACACCTTTTTGAGAAAGTTTTATAAATAAATTACCACTCTCCATAAAAATTCAGTAATTTTACGTCTTTTAAGTTTTTTTATTATTTTAATTAGGCCTTGCATGGATTATAGATCTAACTATATCACTTATTTTGACATTTTTTTGTTTTCCTTTTTGTTCATCTAATAAAATTTCTCATTTTACAAACCCACAGTCGTCGCCTGGCACACAAACGCCACCATCCTTGCTTTTTAATTTTTTGGTGTAAAATAAAAAATACCAGGGCAGGTGGGTTTTGGTTCCATCTGCCCTGGTACGCGGTTAAGCTTTACTTTACAATGCGGCATAAGGGTTACTGCGGATTCGGTACGCACCTTGTGTTTTTCCCCACACAAGGGCCAAAGCACTCCGGGATAAGTGCCCGAATCAAAACGTAACCCTGGGGATGATCAAAATTTTTTCCAATTTAACCCCCCCCTTACTACACTAACACGAGAATTACCTAAAGTCAATATATTTTTAGCTTTTTCTTGAATTCTTCTATAAACGTTACTTTGTTGTTTTCATTGTAAAATGGCATGCCGATAATTTTATCTTGGATTCGGCAAGTGAATTTACGAAATGCCCAAATAGAGCCATTTGAGGGCTAAATTAAGTGAAAAATTTTTTACAAAAAATATATGGAGATTCCCCTTTTTCTGATAAAATTTAAGT
>Ga0224486_100145_pt1 | contig 33218 bp, 36 predicted proteins | sample TexhydDE_CT_test_FD_172013 | JGI IMG/M metagenome (GOLD analysis project Ga0224486, IMG submission 172013) | Fracking water microbial communities from deep shales in Oklahoma, United States - hydraulically fractured wells DE_CT_test ... | reverse complement strand
TGAATTTCTTCTCGCTACTTGCGTAGCGCCTTATTCTACGTCTAGCTTGACCCCTGTCTTCTCTTACAGGGTCCCTTTTTACGTCTGGCCCTCTTCCACTGTTCAGTTTTCAAAGACCTGCTTCGCTTAACGCGACTTTTTTAGTTTATCATTTTTTCGGCTCGGTGTCAAGAGTTTTTTTCTTCCACCGGCGCCGGCAGATTTCCTGCCGGCAAGTTCGTATTTTACTACGGCCTCCTGAGCTTTGTCAAGGGGCCTTTTTATTTTATTTCTTTCTTTCAGTGGCGCCCCCGCCGGGACGCAGAACATAATATAACATGCAAAACGGGTAGCGTGCAATGCTCTTTATAGCCTGCCAACAGCTACCCGTTATAATTACACCGTTAAATTTTTGACCTTTCTTGTTTTTTTCTGCCCGATACTCTGTTATGCTTATTCTTCCCTGGGACGCATGGTGGGGAATAGGATAACGTCCCTGATGGAAGGGGAGTCCGTTAGGAGCATTACCAGGCGGTCGATGCCGATACCCATACCGCCGGCCGGGGGCATACCATATTCCAGGGCGCGCAGGAAATCTTCATCCAGCATGTGGGCTTCTTCATCACCAGCGGCCCTGGCAGCCATCTGGGCCTCAAAACGCCGACGCTGGTCCAGGGGATCATTCAGTTCGGAGAAGGCATTGGCCAGTTCCCGCCCGGCAATAAAGGCTTCAAAGCGGTAAGTTAGTTCTGGGTTTTCTTTTTTCCTCTTGGCCAGGGGAGAAATGGCCACCGGGTAATCAAGGATAAAAGTGGGCTGTATCAGATGGGGTTCCACCCTGGTCTCAAAGATTTCGTTCACAATTTTACCCCAATCCAGGCCGGGTTCGAGTTCCACGCCCAGTTCCGTTGCCGCCCGCCATGCCTCTTCCCTTGTTGTTATCCGGGAAAAGTCCACTCCGGTATACTTTTCAATGGCTGCAAACATGGTTAACCGCGGCCAGGGCGGGGTCAAATCCAGCTCTTCGCCCTGGTAGGTAACGGTGGTCGTCCCCACTGCTTCCCTGGCGACAAAGGCTACCATCTCTTCCAGGAGGGTCATCATATCTTCATAGTCGGCATAGGCCTGATACAACTCGATCATGGTAAATTCGGGATTGTGTTTTGTAGATATGCCTTCGTTGCGAAAAATGCGGCCCATCTCGTAGACCTTTTCCAGGCCGCCGACCAGCAACCGCTTTAAGTGCAGCTCCAGGGCAATACGTAAATAGAGATCGATATCCAGGGCATTGTGATGGGTAATAAAGGGCCGGGCTGCTGCGCCGCCGGGGATGGTATGCATGCTCGGTGTTTCCACCTCTAAAAAGCCCTGGTTGTCCAGGAAAGTGCGTATGGCCCGTAAAACCCTGGCTCTGGTAATAAATACCTGCTTTACTTCCGGGTTAACAATGAGGTCGAGATAACGCTGTCGGTAGCGCAAATCTACGTCCTTCAAACCGTGCCATTTTTCCGGCAAAGGACGCAAACTCTTACACAGCAGGGTTAGCTGATGGACTTCCAGGGAGATTTCCCCGCGGTGGGTACGAAAGACCCTGCCTTTAACACCAATAATGTCGCCGATGTCCAGTTTGCGGAAAAACTCATAGGTTTCCGCCCCAACATTATCGATACGAATATAAAGCTGGAGCCGTCCGTCCCGGTCCTGCAAATCAGCAAAGGAGGCTTTACCATGGCCCCTGATGGCCATGATACGGCCGGCCAGGGTTACTTCTTGCCCTTGCAGTTCTTCAAAATGCCGGTGAACGGCTGCTGTGGTATGGGTACGCTCAAAACGTCCCCCGTATGGGTCGATGCCCTCCTCCTGAAGTTCCTTTAACTTTTCCAGGCGCACCGCTATTAAATCGTTCTCGACTTCCAAATTATTGTTCCCCCTATTGCCCTCTGGTTATATTTACTATCTGGTAACGCAGGGTTCCGGCCGGTACCTGAATATTTATTATTTCTCCAATACGATGGCCCAGGATGGCCTTACCTACCGGCGACTCGTTGGAAATCCGATTCTCTGCCGGATCGGCTTCCATAGAGCCGACAATTTCGTATTGCAGTTCCTCCCCTGCGTCCAAGTCCTTTAAAGTGACCCGGGAGCCGAGGGAGACAACGTCACCAGGTACCTCGCTGGCGTCAATAACCCTGGCGTTACGCAGCTTTTTTTCCAGGGTAAGAATACGGCCTTCAATGAAGGCCTGCTCGTTTTTGGCGTCCTCGTATTCAGAGTTCTCGCTGAGGTCGCCGAACTCAATGGCCTGCTTTAAACGTTCGGCGACCTCCCGCCTTTTTACAGATTTAAGGTACTCCAGCTCTTCTTCCAGCTTCTTCAATCCGCTCAGGGTTAATAAGGTTTCTTTTTCTGCCATCCTCTCGCTCCCTTTCAATTACCGCATCACTTATAAGCACCGGTGCTATCTCAATATATGTCCTTTTTCGCTCCTTTATGCGGCCGATCCACAGGTCCAAGTACCATAACAAGCACCGGAGGTTGCCCCAGTGCTTGTTGTGCCATAGTCCGCTCGTTTACTGGTATTATAGGCTTGCCCGGTTACCATGTCAATACCTTTCTAAAAGTTAACGAGGCAGGGCTGCTTTGCGTCGGGCCTGCTCGCGGATGGCTGCCACCCTGGCTTCGGAAACCGGGAGCTCAAAACTACGGAAGCCGGCCACGCGAAAGCCGTGTTTGGCCGCCAGGCGGTTAATGGTATCAATCTGTTCTACCGTTAACTCTCGGCCCAGGGTAAAGTTTTCAATTCTCCCCTCCAGGGCCAGGATCATGGTTTCGGCCATGCAGGCATAGGCTAAACCCGGCGGGTAACCGAAATTAAAGTTAAAGTTGACATTGCCCGGTACCTCGACCACCCCGCCGTCAATCACCAGCACGTCGTCGCGCATCTCGGCCACTCGCCGGGAAACATCCCGGGGCCGGGCTACGTCGCAGACTACCGCTCCCGGCTTCAGGTCCCCGGGCTCAATGATGGTGTCTACCGCTGAGGTAACGGTGATAATAACATCGGCGCGGCGGATGGCTTCCTGGGAATGGCTGGTTATCCTGGCCTTTACACCAGTCATATCCTTTATCTCACCGGCCAGGCGGAACAGTTTAGCTTCATTGCGGGCAACAAGGGTTAGATGCTGGCAGCGCCGGGCCAGGATTTTAGCGCACACGGCGCCAATGGAACCTGTGGCCCCAACAATAGCTACCTCGGCCCGGGGCAGGTCAATATCCATCATGGCCGCCGCCTTTTCCGTAGCTTCTATGGCCGTAGCTACGGTATAACTGTTGCCCGTGGTCACCGCTATATTTAAATTGCGGGCCACGGTAATCCCGGCATCGCCGACTACGGAAGTCATGGCCCCCAGGCCCAGGATCTCGGCGCCCAGTTTTTCCGCCAGGCGGCCGGTGCTAATAATCCGTTCCATTACAAATTTTTCCGGCAGGCTTACCATCTGGCGTGAAGTCAGGGGACAGGCTACAAACCACCCTTCAGTTTCTGCGTAGGGAGAACGGACGCCGGTAATGTGCGAGGTTTTCAAAGGGGGGAGATAACGTGTCGCCCGTTCCAGGAGACTGGAGGGCAAGTGGCGGGCGAGGGGAAATTTCCTGGTAATATCACTGATATCCAGGGGGTGGATCATGAAGGCGAACTTGTGCAAGGAATGAGCCCTCCTTCGAAGAATAGATAGGGGAAGCGGCAGGTTTGTCGGAGGCCGCCCTCCTCCTTCTCCTGCGTCCGCTGGTGGCGCAGCACCGCCGCGGGCGGCTTTCCCATAATGTAGCTCAATTCAAATTTACGATGCGTGGTTTAAATTCCAGCCGGTCCAGGAGGCGGTTGTAATCTTCCGGGGTGACATCCTCCGGCTTTTTTCCGCTCAAGGTTAAGAGCACGCCTTCCATGACGTTGGTACCGAAGGAGCGGCCGTTAAATTCCGGCGTGGTAGTTATCAAAGTTTTAATACCCCGGCGGCGCAGTTCTTCGATGTCGGCGCTGGTAACGGTATTGGTGATTATTACCCGCCCCGGCAGCTCCGGGGGAAGGTAACGGCGAATAAAGAGGAAATCCCCGGCAACAATCTCCGCCCCTTCGTAATAACGCTGATAGCGGTTGTCGATCTTCTCCTGCTCTTTACCCGTAGGATAAAGGAGTTTAAAGGGCAGCAGGCGTACAAAGGGTGCCGCCAGGTAGGCCACCCGCTGGAATTTTGCCAGGGAACGGATGGGTACGGGTATACCCAGGCCAAAAATCAGGTCGCCGCAAATAAGATCGGCCCCGGCAGCGTCCAGGGCTTCAGCCATGCCAAAACGGTCGACGGCGCTAACCATGAGCACCCTTTTCCCCCGGAAATCCAGGATACCTTCCCGGGCCAGGTAGGCTATCACCCGGCGCTCCAGGGTATCCTTTAAGCCGCCGCCGTCCACTATGGGAGTCAGCCGGGCCGCCCGGACTATTTTAGCCGCATCCCGGAGGAGATAACGCCTGGTGCCTACCCGGATGTAGAGGTCCATCCCTCCCAGGCCGAAGGCATCCACCTGCCCGTCCAGTTCCCGGATAAGATTAATCATCCGCTCCATATCGCCGTCGGTACCGATGCGCTCGATGCGGAACTTTTCTCCCAGGAATTCAGCTTCCACCTGGTGATCCCGTTTAGAGGAACCCAGGCTGATGCTGACCACTCGTTTCATTTTTTATCCCTTCCTTTGTTTTTTCCCAGCTGGCGTACCAGGGCGCGCAATCCCTCGACATCTACCTCCCGGTCACCCTGGATGGGGGAAGGGCCGATCTCCACGCCCACCACTTCTCGTCCCAGCAGCGCTTCGCTGACCTTGATGCGGTAGTCGGAACCGATAATGATGACGACATCATAATCCCGCACCCGGCCTACAATCTCCATCAGCTGGTTCAGTAGCTCCAGCCCGCTTTTCTGGCGGACAAAATCCCAGCGCTCGGCATCGGTTAAAAGTAAGATGTATTCTACGCCCTCCTGCCGCAGCATATTTTCCAGCTCGGCTTTATTGGCTACCGGAAAACCTACCACAGCTATACGTCGGCCGCGCCGTACCTCGCCCAGGGTTTCTAAACGGGAGACAAAGGAGCGGTCGACGCCTACCTGCCGGGCTGTCTCCTGCTGGGAAAAACCCTGGCAGCGCAATGTAAAGATGCGCTCCAGGATGGAGTTAATCTTGCGCCGGCTGATAAGCCTGTCGCCAATCCGGATCAGGTCCATTAGAAAGTCTACTCCTCTGTGCACAGATATGTGCACAGGGAGATTATAACAAAATAAAACCGTCCTGGCAAGGTAGTTTAGCAGGTCCCTCAACAGACCGCTCCGCGAGGACGACAGAGCGAGCAAAACAATGCCCGTACGGAAAGTTATTCAGAGGCATGCCGGTCAAGATATTCACGGCTATAAGCATTCAGGGTGGCGATGACTTCCGCCGCGGTATCGAGGGTATATAGGTGCTGGCGCAGGCGGGCTGCCCCCGGTAAACCCCGCAGGTAACAGGCCAAAACTTTCCGCATTTCTTTTACTGCTTTCTTTTCACCTTTCAGCTCTACCATCATGTTTAAATGGCGAATGGCCATAGCCATACGTGTGGCTACATCCGGTGGGGGAGGTTCCGACCGGCCTTCCAGGCGGGTGCGGATGGCCGTTAAAAGCCAGGGATTGCCTATCGCAGCCCGGCCTACCATGACGGCGTCGCAACCTGTCTGTTCCAGCATGGCTACGGCATCTGCCGGTGTCCTGATATCACCATTGCCAATGACCGGTACCGGTACGGCTTCCTTTACCCGGCGGATGCAATCCCAGTCGGCCTGCCCGCTGTAAAACTGGCTGCGGGTGCGGCCGTGGATGGCTACCGCCGCCGCCCCGGCTTCAACCACCGCCCGGGCTGCCTCGATAACATTTACGGAATTTTCATCCCAGCCCTTGCGCATTTTGACCGTTACCGGCACCGGGCCGGCAGCCTCAACCATGGCGGCGACAATGGCCGCTGCCAGGGGTAGATCGCGCATCAAGGCCGCTCCCTCGCCATTTTTCACTATCTTGGGTGTCGGGCAGCCCATATTTAAATCAACAATATCCGCCCCGGCGGCCACGGCCAGTTTGGTAGCCCTGGCCAGGATTTCCGGCTCCCGGCCGAAGAGCTGGACGGTAACCGGGCCAGGTTCGTCCTTTACATCCAGGAGCGCCCAGGTAGCCTTGCTTTGATAGATAAGACCCTGGGCGCTGATCATTTCTGTATAGGTTAAGGCCGCCCCCGCTTTCCTGGCGAGGTGGCGAAAGATGCGGTCGGTAAAGCCCGCCATGGGTGCCGTCACCAGGGGTGCGGCCAGGGTAACCGGGCCAATTTTAACTGTTGCGCTCATAGACAATCCGCAAACCCTCCAAGGTTAACAGGGGATCAACCTTATCGATGCAGCTAACTTCAGGTGCTATCAAGCCGGCCAGGCCGCCGGTGGCTACCACCACGGCCCGCCCCCCTATCTCGGCCTGCATGCGCTTAACAATTCCTTCTACCTGGCCGATAAAGCCATACATTATCCCCGCCTGCATGCAGGCTACGGTATTTTTACCGATTACCCGGGGCGGCCTGATAAGTTCCACCCGGGGCAGTTTGGCCGCCCGGGCAAAAAGGGCATCCGTAGCGATGCCAATCCCGGGAGCGATGGCCCCGCCCAGGTATTCGCCGCTGGCGGAAATGGCGTCATAGGTGGTAGCGGTCCCGAAGTCCACGACAATGGCCGGGCCACCATACAGTTCATAGACGGCCACGCCGTTGACAATCCTGTCGGCACCTACCTCCCTGGGGTTGTCAAAGCGGATGGGCATCCCGGTTTTTACCCCGGGGCCGATTACCAGCAGCCGGCAGTTAAACTGATCTTTAAGCATCATGGTCAAAGTCTGGGTCAAAGTCGGCACCACGGAAGCCATGACCACGGCTTTAATGGCCTCCAGGTCCACCCCCTGGTAATGGCACAGTTGACGTAAAATCAGGCCGTATTCATCGGCTGTCTTCTGCCGGTCGCTGGCTACGCGCCAGTGGCATTGCAACTCCTTACCTTTATAAAGGCCAATGACAATATTAGTATTGCCGATATCTATGGCCAGTAACATGGCCTCATCCCCTCCATTCTTTTCAACTTCAATTATTCCACAGTACCCGGCTTTATCCTCTTTCCTGCCGGTAAAAAAATAACCCCGTTAAGGGGTTAGTTACCATCGGCAATAACCGCCGGCCAGCCAGGGGCAACCGGCGCAGAGGCGACCGGCCGCATTTTTATCAACTTTGCGGCCAACAAGTTCCCAGGCCGCGGCCCAGGTCAGGGCGGTACCGGGTACCAGGCCCAGATGCTTTAGCACCAGGTTATCCCGCGCCACCGCAGTGGTACAGTTATCTGTACCCTGGTTGGGGCAGGCCCGGCACCAGACATCATAATCATTAATGATGATTAATAGCGATTGGGGACTGAATAACTAACTGCTTTCCCCAGACTGCTCTTCCAACTCACGGGCTGGTAGATACCCTGCCTGCTGCAGCGCCCGCCGGACCTGGAGGCTGATGGCTGCTGCCAGGACCAGTTTGGCCAGGTCCAGGGGGATGTAGGGCAGAACCCCCAGGAGAAGACCTTTCATCAGATTAAGATGTAGGAGGTACATCAACTGTAAAGTACCCAGAACGTAGATTACTACCAGGCAGGTGAGCATGCCGGCAGCCAGGCGGCCGTAACCCGGCTCCCCTTTACCCCTTTCCAGGACCAGGCCCATGAGGTAAACCCCCAGGGCAAAACCCCAGAGGTATCCCCCCGACGGGCTGGCAAAGGCCGCCAGGCCAGCTCCGCCACGGGCAAAGACGGGTAAACCAATGGCCCCCAGAAGTAAGTAAACGAGCATGGCCAGGGTACCTCTATTTTTACCCAGGATGGCACCGGCCAGGAATACTCCCAGGACCTGGCCGGTAATGGGTACCGGTGAAAAGGGCAGGGGAATAGCCACCTGGGCCAGGACGGCTACCAGGGCGGCAAAAAGGGCCACCAAGGCCATATCTTTAGTACGCATAGAAGATTCCTCCTCCTAAATCAGCTATTGCGGGCTGGCATTTTCCAGCCCGCAGCTTACGGCGGCTCGCTACCGCAAATGGTTTCTTGTTTTTATTGTTAACCATTTGCTATATATGTGGTTAACATATATGACAAAAAATTTAGCTTGCCGTCCGCAGGCTCACCTCCCCTGCGGTAAAACGCCGGACCTCACTACCAGCACCCCGGACCAGCAGCGCGCCCTCAGCGTCAATATCTACAGCCACGCCCCGGAAAACTTCCCGCCAGGAGTTAACCTCCACCTCCCGGCCCAGGGTCACGCTCGCCTCTTTCCAGGCCCGCCGGACAGGATCGAAACCCTCCTCCTGCCAGCGCTCATACCATTTTTCCAACTGGTACAATATCTCCTGGAATAAAGGCAGCCGCGCCACCGGTCGCCCCAGTTCTAAAAATAAAGAGGTAGCCAGGGGTCTAACCTCGGGGCTAAAATCATCCGCCTCAACGTTGACGTTTAAGCCTGTACCCAGGACAACATACTCGAGGGCATCAATTTCGGCTTTAATCTCCGTCAGGATGCCGCAGACTTTACGCCCGCCGGCCAGGAGATCGTTGGGCCACTTGATACCCGGGGGGAGGCCAGTTCTCTGGCGGATGGCTGCCGCCACGGCTACTGCCGCCAGCAGGGGCAGCTGGGAAGCCAGGACCGGAACCACCCGGGGGCGCAAGATAACCGAGAACCAGATGCCTTTTCGGGGCGGCGAGAGCCAGGAACGCCCCCGCCGGCCGCGGCCGCCTGTCTGGCCCTCGGCGACGACCACTGTCCCTTCCGGTGCCCCGCCGTCGGCCAGTTCTTTGGCCACCTGGTTGGTAGAACCCACTTCGTCGTAATAGTAAAGGTTCCGTCCCAGCCAGGACGTCTTGAGGCCTGCGGCCACTTCCTCGGGATAAAAGCAATCCGGGACGGACAGCAGGCAATAGCCGCGGCGGGTCTGGGCATCAATCCGATAGCCTTCCTGGCGTAAAGCCTGGATATGTTTCCACACGGCCGTCCTGGTGATGGCAAGCTTTTTGCTCAGCTCTTCACCAGAAATGTATTCGCCCCGGCGGCGGCGCAGATACTCTAATACCTGTTGCTTGCTGCCTTCTATGCCCATGATTATATTTTAATCTTCCTTTTTATGGTTGTCAACTATCCGCCCGCCATCTGGGTTAACATTTTTCCTGTCTTTCTTCACACCCAGACTTCCCGCGGCTGTTCCCCGCCCCTGACCTCGCTTATTTTATTCTGGCCATCCAGGAGAATGACCCGCGGTTGATAGGACCTGGCCTCGGCGTCGGTAAATATACCGTAGGAGATAATGATGACAACATCGCCGGGCTGGACCAGCCTGGCGGCGGCCCCGTTGGCGCAGATAACCCCGCTGCCGGGAGGCCCGGGGATGGCATAGGTTTCCAGGCGGGCGCCATTATTATTGTTGACCACCTGCACTTTCTCGTTGGGCAAAATATCGGCCGCGGCCATCAGTTCGCTGTCGATGGTAATACTACCGATATAATTGAGGTTAGCCTCGGTGACAGTCGCCCGGTGGAGCTTGCTTTTCATCATGGTGCGCCACATCGTCTTTTACCTCCAGGGTCAAATTATCAATTAAACGGGTGTTGCCCACCCAAACGGCCAGGGCCAGCAGCACCCGGCCCTTGATTTCGTCTAAAGGTTCAAGAGTCTCTGCGTCATTTACCGCCACATAATCTATTCGCGTCCCGGGCCGGGATAAAATTTCCTGAGCCATGGCTTCCCGGACTACGGCAGCACGGCGTTCGCCAGAGCGGATAAGGTCGGCCCCGATGTTCAAAGCCCGATAGAGGGACAGGGCTGATTGGCGCTCTTCCGGGCTTAAATATTTGTTCCGTGAACTTAAAGCCAGGCCGTCGGACTCCCGTACGGTGGGAACGGTGATTATGTCAACCGGAAAATTTAAATCCCTGACCAGGCGCTTGATCACCACCGCCTGCTGGTAATCCTTGAGGCCGAAATAGGCGCGGTCGGGTTGGACGATATTAAATAGCTTGCTGACCACCGTAGCCACGCCCCGGAAGTGACCCGGCCGGGAAGCGCCACAGAGAACTTCCGTCAAGCCCTCGACCTGGACATAGGTGGCATAGCCGGGCGGGTACATTTCTGCTACCGCAGGGGCAAAAATGGCGTCGACACCCGCGGCAGCAGCCAGCTTTTGATCCCTTTCCAGGTCCCGGGGATAACGCTCCAGGTCTTCCCCGGGGCCAAACTGGGTCGGGTTGACAAAAATGCTCATAATAACGACGTCATTCTGCTCCCTGGCCGTCCTGGCCAGGGTTAAATGGCCCTCGTGAAGGTAACCCATGGTCGGGACCAGGCCTATGCTCTTGCCCTGTTGCCTGGCTGCCGCCACAAACTTGCGTACCGCGGCAATTGTTGTCAACAGCTCCAATACCGTCAGCTCCTTTAAAAATAAAATCTTCTGCCCGCCTGCTCATCGCATCAAATTTGGTAGCCAGGATTTGCCCGAACAGGGCTACCTTGCGGGCGTCGATGCTGCCTTTACGGCCGGCCAGGTCGGCCGTATAGCGTCCCAGGGCGCGGTAAATCTCGCCCAGTTCGGGAACAGCGGCTTCCATGGCCTTTAAATGATCCCTGATGGTAACAAAGTCGCCCCTGGCAATGGGACCGGTCAGGGCCTGGGGAATTCCCTTTTCATTAATATTATCTAAAGTGCCTTTAATTAATGGCGCCAGGGCCCGGGCCGCCATCTCCGGTTCCATGCCGGCCGCCTGCATGAGCCGGCGACTTAAATCTATGAGGCTGACCAGGTAGTTGGAAGCGACGCAGGCGGCCGCATGGTAAAGGGGTTTGGCCCCGGGGCTGATGAGGAAATACTCCCCCCCCAGTTCGGTTACCAGGCGTTTCCCCAGAGGCAGGGCTTCCCGATCGCCTTCCAGGCTGAAAACCGACCCGGGGAGGTTGGCCACCGCCCGGTCGGCATCGGCACAGGACTGGAGGGGATGGAGGCTCAAGGCCAGGGCACCGGCCCGCCGGGCCGGGTCCAGGACGGCTGAAGTTAACGAACCGCTCATATGAATGACCGTTTGCCCGGGGCGAAAGCCGTTTCTCGAAGCAATGGCGGCTGCCACCGGGCCGATGGCCTGGTCACTGGTGGTAATAAAGATCAGGTCGGCCTGCCGGGCTACTTCTTCCGGCTGCGCAAAGACCGGGCAGGCCAGCCTTGCTGCCGCCCGCCGGGCTGAAGCAGGGGTACGGCTGGCTACACCGGCGATGGTGTATCCCCGCCGGCGCAATAATATGCCCATCCCCGTACCGACAGCTCCGGCTCCAATTATGCCCACCCGCATAATTGCGACGCTCCTCCAAATAAAAAGCTTCCGACGAGCTGCCGGAAGCTTGATTCCTCATTCACCCGTCTCGGTCTTAAATAGATCCAAGCGGTATAATTTTAAGCCGGTATTATCGAAGGATAAATGCGTGCACTCCTTAAAGGTAGCGCCCAATTTTATTCTAACACCTGAAACCACTATACGGCAATACTTCCTGCCCGGGAAAACGGTCTTTAGCAGCCACATCTGCCCGCCGGCCATCCGGTAAAATAAGGTCCGGGGCAATTTCTGCCAGGGGTATCAGGACAAAGGCCCGCTCTTGCATCCTGGGGTGGGGAATCTGCAGGTCGGGTTCATTAACTGTTAAATCATCGTAAAGCAGGATGTCAATATCAATGTTGCGGGGACCCCAGCGCTCCCGCCGCACCCGGCCCAGGCGCTGCTCTATAGCCAGGACAGTCGACAGCAGCTCGCGCGGGTGCATGGAGGTTTTGATCCTGGCCACTCCGTTTAAAAACCATCCCTGGCCCGTCTTGCCCACCGGGGCCGTCTCATACCAGGAAGAAAGGCGTTCCACCTCGATCCCTTCGGTGGCCGTAAGTATTGCTACGGCCCGCTGCAAATGCCCTTCCCGATCACCCAGGTTGGAGCCCAAACCCAGGTAAGCCGTTGTAAAATCTTTCCCCTTTACCGGCATGCAATCATCCCCGCCATACAGGTTGGCCAGTAATAGCATATCCCTGCCGGCCTGCCTGTACACAGTTTTTACAAAAATGGATCAGGGTTCAGCTTCCACAATTAAAACAGAAGGATTGGTCAGGAGGCGGATAACCTCGCCGGCGCGGCGCCGGGGCTGCAGCACCTCAACCACCGGCCGCATGGGCACCTCCGGCTCCTGGGCTATTACCCGGGCTATTTCACCGGTCGTTAACCGCACCGTAGTGCCCACCGGGTAACTGGCAATAGCTTGCAAAAAGACTCGTACCAGTTTCAGGTCCAGGTTACCCATGGTGCTTTCTACCATTAATAATTCCATGCCCTCATGGGGAAGATACCTGGGGCGGTAGCAGCGGTCGGTAGTTACAGCATCGTAAACATCGGCGATAGCCACGCACCGGGCCGCCAGGCTTAACTCTTCCCACCTTAATCCTTTAGGGTAACCGCTGCCGTTGCAACGTTCATGGTGATCCCGGGCCACCCGGCGAACTGCTTCGCTTACCACGCCCTCCAACCGCTCATAACCGGCCTGGGGATGGCGCTTGATAAGAGCAAACTCCTCGGCAGTTAACTTGCCCGGTTTTAATAAAACTTCAGGCGGTACTTCCAATTTGCCCACGTCGTGGAGCATGGCGCCAACGCCGATGACCAGGAGTTCATCCTGGGAAAGGCCCAGTTTTAAACCCAGGAGGGTAGCCAGAACAGTCACATTCAGGGAGTGGCGTGCAGAGTAGGGGTCCAGGTCCTTAAGCATGGCCATCTGCAAAAACATGTTCTGGTTGTCCTGCATCCGGTTGAGAAAGTCGGCTACTATCTCCTGGATATTTTTAACCTCCAGCTGACTCCCCAGGCGGCAGCGGTGATAGACATCGCTCAGAGCTTCCTGGGCTTCCTGATAAATTTCCCCTACCGGCCCGTCAGGTAAATGGGGTATCCTGGCCGGCTTCCCCTGCGGTGACGGATGGTAATAATCCCCGGCACGCTGGACGGTTGCAGAATGAAAATCATAAATTTGGGTTGTAGCTCCTGCCAGTTTATCCAATCCAGCCCCGCCTCGCCGGGGAGAATTGCCATCCATTGCGTACCTCCGCCTTTTTTTGTTAATTACTGACTGTAATAAATTTTTTTCGACACCAAATATGGATTTCCTGCCAGTGCCATTTTAGATTTGTAACAAGAACGCAGCCGATTATTTGATGAAATCGCTTTATAATTGTGACCGAGGTCACAGTTTGTCTTCGCGCCCTTGTTTATGATAAAGGTGTCTTTAGAATTCCACCAAAGGGGGAGAAACCATGTTTTGTTACCAGTGCGAGCAGACGGCCGGCGGTACCGGCTGCACCAGGGTAGGCGTCTGCGGTAAGAACGAAGATATCGCCAGCCTCCAGGATACCATCCTTATCGGCCTTAAGGGTATTGCCGCCTATGCCTACCATGCCCGGGAACTGGGTGCCCGGGACGAAGAAGTAGACGCCTTTATGCACGAGGCACTTTTTACCACCCTAACCAACGTCGACTTTGATCTTAACCGTCATATAGAGATGGCCTTAAAAGTCGGGGCCATGAACCTCAAGGTCATGGAATTATTGGATAAAGCCCATGTAGAGCGTTTCGGCGCCCCGGTCCCGACGAAGGTTTCTACCGGCACCAAGAAAGGACCGGGCATCCTCGTTACCGGCCATGACCTGCTGGATCTCTATGAACTCCTGCGGCAGACGGAAGGTACGGGGATTAATGTGTATACCCACGGCGAAATGCTGCCGGCCCACGCCTACCCGGAATTGAAAAAGTTCCCTCACCTGGTGGGCAACTACGGCTCGGCCTGGCAGAACCAGAAAAAAGAGTTTGCCGAGTTCCCCGGCGCCATCCTGGGTACAACTAACTGCGTGTTAATACCTGCGGAATCTTACCGGGAGCGCATGTTTACCTGCGGCATTGCCGGCCTGCCGGGAGTAACTCATATTAAAAACCGCGACTTTACGCCGGTTATTGAAAAGGCCAAGGCCCTGCCGCCCCTGGAGGAAAAGGCCGGCGGCGAGCTGACCACCGGTTTCCATCACACGGCTATCTTAAGCATAGCCGGCCAGGTGATCGAGGCCGTCAAGGCCGGCAAGATCCGCCACTTCTTCCTGGTGGGCGGCTGCGACGGGGCCAAGCCGGGCCGCAACTACTACACCGAGTTTGTGGAGAAGGTGCCGCAGGACTGCGTGGTCCTGACCCTGGGCTGCGGCAAGTACCGCTTCAACCACCTCGACCTGGGCGACATTGACGGCATCCCGCGCCTCATCGATATAGGCCAGTGCAATAACGCCTATTCAGCCATCCAGGTAGCCCTGGCTCTGGCCGAAGCCTTTAACTGCAGCGTCAACGAGCTGCCCTTGAGCCTGGTCCTGTCCTGGTTCGAGCAGAAAGCAGTGGCCATCCTGCTGACCCTGCTCCACCTTGGTATAAAGAACATCCGCATCGGCCCGTCCCTGCCGGCCTTCTTAACACCCAATGTGCTGAAGGTCCTCCAGGAAAACTACAACCTGAAGCCTACTACCACGCCGGAACAGGACCTGAAGGACATCCTGGGTTAATAATAAAACGCCACGTAGCTTAAGTGCGCTACGTGGCGTTTTTTCACAGGGGCAAAACCTTTACGGAGAAATTTTAGCCAGCCGTTTCAAGGCCTGAAGCTTATCAGTCCGGCCGATCTTTGCTGATGCCAGGGCCTGCTCCAGGACGGCAATGGAGCGATCGTACACCCGGCGGTCCACCGGGTAGGGGTGGCCGTCCTTGCCGCCGTGGCTGAAGCTGTACCGGACCGGATCCCGGAAGCTGGCCGGTGCGCCGTAGGCCACCTCGGCAACCATGGCCAGGGCGCGGACGGTTTTGGGACCCACGCCTTCCACGCCCAGGACGGCGGCAAAATCCCGGGGCTGGGCGGCATATACTTTGAGCAGGGCTTTATTGAGGTAGCTCGCCCGGGGAACATCATGACGCCAGGGGAGAGGGAGGTTGGGCAATTCCCTTTCCAGAATGCGGTTAAACTCGGCTACTACCTTTTGCGGCTGCTCCCGGGCCAGCTCCGTCACCACCTGGCGGGAGGCTTGACCCTCGCTGGCCACCATGTTCAGCACCTCACCCTTCACGTCGCAGCAAACAGCGGCATGGGGTTCGCAGACAAAGTCCCTTAGCCCTTCGCCCAGCCAGTGGTAGCGGCGGGCCAGGCGCGTGGTTTCATTCATCCCCTGCTGGACGACGGCCCACCGGCCGTCAAAGGTGAAGATAAAGACGTGGTGGTAGAGCTGGTAGCCGTCCTGGAGGGCCGTATTGTCGACTTTGGCGGCCATCCTGCTGGCGTAAATTAACTCTCCTGGTTGTAAAGAAGTCAGGGCCAATCTGTCGGCCGCCGTTGCAATTTCCTCCGGTGTCCGGCGGGAAGTACGACCTTTGCCCCCGGCAATGACAAAGCCCAGGTCCTTTTCCCGGCCGCGCAAACCCTCCTTAAGGGCGCCGCAGAGGGTGGTAGTTAAACCCGAAGAATGCCAGTCAAAGCCCAGAACGCAACCGAAGGCCTGAAACCAGTACGGATCGCTCAAGCGCCGTAACACCTCCCGGGGACCGTATTCCCGGACAATAATCTCCAGGATGGCCGGCCCCAGGCGTTTCATGCGTTCAAAAAGCCAGGGCGGGCAGTGGCCGCCGTGGAGGGGCAGGCTGGCCGTACCGGTACGCATTAAAAACCTTCCTCTAAAACCCTAGTATATGTATTTAGAATTTCTTGCGAGAAAAGCACAAAGCGTACTTCGGTAAAGATGCCCGGGTTGGCAGCTAAAAAATCCTTAACTGTGGCCAGGGCGATGCGGGCCGCCCGCTCCACGGGGAAGCGGTAGGCTCCAGTGCTGATGGAGGGAAAAGCCAGGGATTTTATTCCCCGCTCCCTCGCTAGCTGCAGGCTGCTGCGGTAGGCGCTGGCCAGCAGCTCATCTTCTCCTTTTCGGCCGCCGTGCCAGATAGGGCCTACGGTATGGATAACGTAGCGCGCCTTGAGGAAGCCCCCGGAGGTGATGACCGCCTGACCAACGGGACAGCCGCCCTGTTCCTCCCGGATACGGCGGCACTCTGCTGCTATGGCCGGTCCCCCGGCACGGTGGATGGCGCCGTCGACGCCGCTGCCACCCCACAGGCCGGTATTGGCGGCATTGACAATGGCCTCTACCTCCTGCTCGACAATATCCCCCTGGAGGAGTTTTAGCAGGGTACCGGCAATGTTGACTTCCGTCATTACTAAGACCCTCCTCAAATAGCCTTAGAGCGGCTGGTAACCGCCGCTATTGAAAGCCTGGCTTTTAGTACCCCGGTCTGCTGTTATGTCAACTCCGGCTTTACTCATGCCACGGGTTCCGGGGCCAGATCGACAAATTTGGTGAATTCAGGTAAAAAGGCCATTTCCACCGTTCCTACAGGACCATTGCGGTGCTTGGCTACGATAACTTCGGCAATCCCCTTTTTATCGGTGTCGGGATCGTAATACTGGGGCCGGTAAAGGAAGATAATCACGTCAGCATCGGCCTCAATAGCCCCGCTCTCCAGGAGATCGGCCATGACCGGACGTTTATCCTGGCGCTGCTCAACACCGCGGTTCAACTGGGATAGGACCAGGACGGGAACATTCAATTCCCGGGCCAGGGCCTTCATGGCCCGGGAAATGATAGCAATTTCCTGCTGGCGGCTGTCCACGCGGCGGTGGGCCTGCATAAGCTGCAGGTAGTCAACTACCACCAGGCCCAGGCCGCTTTCCGCCTGCAGTCGCCTGGCCTTGGCCCGGACCTCCAGGGCCGAGACGGCCGGGGTGTCGTCAATATAGATGGGGGCTTCTCCCAGGATGCCGGCGGCATTGACCAGACGCGCCCAGTCGTCTTCGGTTAAGTAGCCCGTCCGCAAGCGGTGCTGTTCCACCATGGCTTCGGCGGCCAGCATACGCTGCACCACCTGTTCCCGGGACATCTCCAGGCTGAAAATGGCCACCGGCAACTTTTGTTTAACAGCCACCTGCTGGGCAATGTTGAGACAGAAGGAGGTCTTTCCCATCCCCGGCCGGGCGGCGCAGATGATGAGATCAGAGGGCTGCAGGCCGGAAAGGATTTTATCCAGGTCATGGAAGGTGGGTATACCGGTAACTTCACCCTTATGAGCGCTTAAACGCTCCAGATGGGCAAAGGTTTGCATCAGGACATCTTTAACGGGCACAAAACCGCTGCGGCGCCGACCCCCGGCCACCTCAAAAATTAGACGTTCAGCCTCATCTAAAATCTGGTCCACATCGCCGGCCTGACTTAAGGCCAGTTCGGTAATGCGCCCGGCTGCCTGCACCAGGGCCCTTAATGTGGCTTTTTCCGCTACCAGGCGGGCATAATAGCCGGCATTGGCTACACTGGGTACATCGCCCGTCAGGGAGCTCAAATAGGCAGCCCCGCCTGCCACCTCCAGCTGCCCCTGGCGGCGAAGTTCTTCCGTCACCGTCAGGAGGTCGACAGCCTCACCGCGCTCATTGAGATCCAGGATGGCGCGATAAATCAAACGGTGGGCTTCCCGGTAAAAGTCTTCGACTTTAAGGATTTCCAGAACGGTAAGCAGGGCTTCCCGGTCCAGCATAATGGCCCCCAGGACGGATTGCTCGGCCTCCAGGCTCTGGGGAGGAAGCTTTTCCAGTTCGCCTGCCATGGTTTTCAGGCTCCTGCCCGGGACCGCCGCCGGCCCCTGGCCCTGGCCGCCGGCATCAGGTAATCCAGGGCCTCGGCTACATTTTCCACGGGCTGGACGGCAATCCCTTTGAGACCAGCCGGTACCTCGGCTGCATTTTCCGCTGGAATTAAAACCATCTTCATGCCCGCCTGCTTGGCGCCATAGATTTTCTCCAGTACGCCGCCTACCGGCTTGACTTTCCCCTGGATGGAGATCTCGCCGGTGACGGCAATGTCCTGGCGCATCGGCCGCTCCTGGACGGCACTGATAATGGCCGCGGTAATGGCCAGGCCGGCCGAGGGCCCGTCAATGTTGGCCCCGCCGACAATATTGACGTGGACGTCATAGTTGTATAAATCCTCACCTGTCAGCAGGCGAAATACCACAGCGGAATTAAAGACGGAGTCCCGGGCCATGCTGCCGGCCGTTTCATTAAAGCGGATGCTCCCTTTCCCCGGTTCCCGGGCCGGGAAGGCCATCGCCTCAATCTCCAGGACTGAACCTACAAAACCGGCTACGGCCAAGCCCATGACGCGGCCCACTTCCAGGGTATCCCTGGCCTTCACGGTAACGCAGGGCGTCAAGCGGGCGCTTCTTAAAACCTGCATGACATGTTCTGCTGTAATCAACCGGCGCCGGCGGCCCTTTTTCCGCTGCTGTTGATAGAGACTGAGGCCGTAAGCTTCGGCCAGGATGTTGATGGCCTTACGGCCTTCAATGGTATATTCGGAGATTAGTTCCGGTACCGCCGGTTCCAGTTTGACCCCCAGCCGGCCAGCGGCTTCCCTGATAATAGTCTGGATATGGACAGGGGTGAGGGGTTCAAAAAATACCTCCGCGCACCGGGAGCGCAGGGCCGGGTTTAGCTCTTCCGGCTCCCGTGTCGTAGCGCCGATAAGGATAAAATCAGCCGGCGCCCCTTCCTCAAAGAGTTTTTTAATATAGCGGGGAACACTCTCGTCACTGGGGTCATAGTAGGAGGAATCAAATTCTACCCGCTTGTCTTCCAGGACTTTGAGGAGCTTGTTGAGAAGCAGGGGATCCATTTCCCCGATCTCGTCAATAAAGAGTATGCCCCCGTGAGCCTCAGTCACCAGCCCCAGCTTGGGCTCCGGCACCCCGCTCTCGGCCAGGTCCCGCCGCGCTCCCTGGTAAATGGGATCATGAACAGAGCCCAGGAGGGGGTTGGTCACTTCCCGGGGATCCCAGCGCAGGGTGGTACCGTCCACCTCGACAAAAGGTGCCCCGGGTTTAAAGGGGGAGCTGCTTATTTTCTTGGCTTCTTCCAGGGCCAGTCGCGCCGCCGTCGTTTTCCCCACCCCCGGCGGGCCGTAGATGATCATATGCTGGGGAAAGGGGGAGGTGAGTTTAGCAAGTATTGACTGCACGGCCTGATCCTGGCCGACGATTTCCTCCAGGCGCCGGGGCCGCAAGGCTTCCAGGGCTGTCCGGGACAAGGTTATCTGGGACATCTTTTCCAGAATAGCCAGTTTTTTAAGGGTCTGGGCGTTTTCCGGCCCGTTATTTTCCTTTAGAACCTGGCGGCGAACCTCCTGGATGTACTCTTCATGGCGCTCCTGCAGCCTTTCGGCAATGCGCTGCTCCAGCTTTTCTTCCACCGTCCGCCGGGCAATAAAGTCGGCTATTTCTTCCTGCAGGGCGGTCAGGATCCGGGGTATCTCTTCTTCGGCCGGTAAATCAACGATGGTAGGGTCTTCATAGATCAATTTTTCCAGGGCCAGGACCCTGGCCGCCAGGTCATCGGAACGTATTAAATCCAGGGCTTCCAGCTTGCTGGCCCTTAAAACTACTTTCTCCGTACCGTAAATATCACATAATACACCATATAAAGCGGCCACCTGGCGATCCAACATATGACGATCGCTGGCCAGGACGGGCAAAATCTCTTTGGACATTCTTTTTAACTCCCCTCTGCCACCACCTGTACCCGCAGGCGGGCCTGGATTTCAGGATGCAATTTCAGGGTAACTTCATAGCTACCCAGGGCCTTGATGGGTTCTTTAAGATCTATTTTACGCCTGTCGATATCCACATGAAAAGTGTTTTTAATTGCCTGGGCTATCTCTTTATTGGTAACCGAACCAAAGAGTTTGCCCTTATCACCGGCGCGGGTGGTCACCTGTACCACAGCACCATTGAGCAGACCGGCCTGACGCCGTGCTTGTTCCAGTTCCTGGCTCTTTTTCTCCTCCTGGCGTTTCTTTTCCAGGTTTAACTCTTTCATACGCCCGGCAGTAGCTTCCACCGCCAGGCCCCGGGGCAAGAGATAATTGCGGGCGTAGCCCTCAGCCACTTCCACCACTGTCCCCCGGTTACCGAGTTTGGGGACATCAGCAACTAAAATAACCTTCATAATGCCTCACTCTCCTTCACCAGGCGAATTGATGCGCCGCCGGTAACTGAAAAACGGGTCAAATAAACCCAGGGTTACCAGGGAAACCAGGGCCATCGGGAGATTGATCATGGCCACAATAACCAGCACCGCCTTGAGAAAGGAAGCCAGTTTCAGCCGGTAAAAAATAAAGCTTACCGCGGCCAGGCCGTTACCCGCCAGCAGGGGCAAATATACATAAAGGATATTTATCCCTACCTTGCGGGCAAAAGCCAGGCCGTAATAATCTCCTAACTGCCACAGGCCCAGCCCGGCAATTACCCCCCAGATGGCGTGCCAGGGTAACTGCCAGTAACGGAAGGGCGGCAGCCCCCTCTCAATAAGGCCCAGGCGTTGCAGAACCTTTTCAGCTACCAGGTAATTAACGAAGGCGGCCAGGATAGAAGCAGAGATTAAAATCCCCGGTAACAGGAGTTTAAGGAGATTGATCATGCCGGTCAGGGCGGCCTGGAACTGCTCCGGAGTCATTCCCGATTCCAGCATTCCCGTACGGCGGTAAAATTCCATGGTATAGTTGACTGTAGCCTCAAATTCCTGGAGCAGCCCCCCCAGGGGCAATCCCGTCAGTTTAGAAGTCAGGACCAGGCTCAAAAGCAAAGAAAAGAGGGAAACCACTCCCCCGGCAATCAGCACCAGGCCTGGCCGGGCCTTAACTTTAAAAAGGTGACCGTAGACCAGTCCCAGCCCGGCAAACTGGACAAATAGCAATGTCGCATTTAGCGGCCCGGTAAAAAAAGCTATAGCCAGGCCGGCCACAAAGGTAGCCATTACCCCCAGGCGTAAGCTACGGCGTACGGTAAGGACGACAATGGGGACCGTCCAGATAATATTGGTAAATACCTGAAAAAGGGGTATAAAATAGCCCGTGAGCACCAAAACCACCGTCAGGGCTGCCATGAGGGCCCCTTCAGCCAGGGCTGCTACCCTACCTTCGGTCATGAAATTATCACCCAATTATTATCCATTAATTAAGCGAATATAGAAAAGAGGGAGTTGCTGTCCTCCCTCATGAACTTCGCCTTTATTATTCAACCGTATATGGCAACAGGGCCAGGATCCGCGCCCGTTTTATAGCCGTCGTAAGCTGGCGCTGGTGATGGGCACAGTTGCCGGAAATACGGCGGGGTAAAATCTTGCCCCGTTCGCTGATATAACGGCGGAGGCGGTTTACATCCTTGTAGTCTACCTGCTCAATTTTATCGACGCAGAAGCTGCAAACCCGTTTCCGGGAACGTTTCTTGTCACGCGCCAAATTCAGTTCCACCCCTTTACCTAAAAAGGTAAATCATCTTCGCCCATATCTACTTCTGTGCCAATATCGCTAAAATCCTGGCTGAAGCTATCAGCACCCATACCCGCAACGGGATTAACCCCGCTCGGGCCCTTTCCATCCTTGGGCCAGTCAAGGAAACGGACATCGTCGGCTACAACATCAGTAGCCTGGCGTTTCTGGCCATCGGGCGTTTCATAGGTACGCGTCTGGAGACGGCCTTCAACTGCCACCAGGCGGCCTTTATTCAAGTGGTTGGCACAGGTTTCTGCAAGCTTTCGCCACACGGTGATGCGAATAAAATCTGTTCCCCGTTCACCCTGCTGGTTGACATAATTCCTATCTACCGCCAGGGTAAAGGTTGTTACGGCGATACCGCTGGCCGTATAGCGCAGTTCGGGGTCCCGCGTCAGCCGGCCAATTAGAACTACCCGGTTTAACATACCTCTCCCACCGCCCCTGTCTTTTAGCTGGCTTCTTCCAGACGCGTAATCAGGTAGCGAATTACCTCATCGGTAATCTTTAATACCCGCTCCAGTTCCTGGGCAACGACCGGCGTGCCTTTAAACTTCATGAGGACATAATAGCCCTCCCGGTACTTGCGTACCTCATAGGCCATCCGCTTTTTGCCCCACTGGTCTACCTCGATAACCTGGCCGCCCTGGTCGGCTATCAGCCGGGTAAATTTCTCCACCACTGCTGCCGTAGCTTCGGCTTCCAGGTCGGGCTTAATTACGAACACAACTTCGTAATTACGCAAATGACAGCACCTCCTCCCTGTGGACTTATGGCCCCACCCACCGGTGGAGCAGGGAAGCTTTTCTGGTTGATTATAGCATAATTGATCCCGGAGGGCAAGGTTGAGATTTGCTAGGTCGGGAACCATAACCCCCCCTGACCTGGAGGGCGGGTGATAATATCTTATCTCTTACCCTGCCGGCTGCCGCCGCTCCAGCCAGCAGGGTAGGGATAGATTAAGGCAGTGTTGACCGTGGTCCTTCTTGCCAGGGAAAGGGAGATGAGGGGTTATAGAAGGTAGAAAACCTTGTGAAATAGCCCTGGAGCAAATTATTGACTGCCACCATTTTCTTGCTTTCCGTCGGGATAATCCTCTATAAGAGGATTATAGAAAATATCTACAACATTAACACAAAAACCCTCTATTACCCCGGAACGGACAATTCCTTCTTTCTCAATTTCCTGGTCCAGTTTAAATTTGCCTTCCACCAGGGAAAAAACCTGAATGGATTTATCCTGGGGATCTATAATCCAGTACTCCTTGACGCCATGTTTTCCGTAAACCTTGTATTTCTGGCGCAGGTCATAATAGGCTGTCGTGGGGGAAAGGATTTCCACCACCAGGTCCGGGGCGCCCTCGATCTTTTCAGGTTTAATAATATCCATCCGGTCGCGGGCAATGAAAATAATGTCCGGCTGGTAGGTTTCAGTTTCCTCGAGATAAACATCCATAGGCGCATGTAAAACTATACCTAAATTCTTTGCGGTTACATAAGCGACCATTTTAAATTCGAGCTTCATAGAAATAATCTGGTGGTAAGAAGTCGGCGATGGTGTCAATACCAGTTCCCCCCCGATGAGCTGGTAAGGAGCTCCCTCCGGTAGCCGGCAGTAATCGTCGTAGGTATAAACCTTATCTTTGCTAACTGCTATTTCCTTTAGGGCCAGGCTCACTATTGCCACCTCCCGCCTTTTTGCCTGAAGATATTTTACCGCTTCGCTTGGTGACCAATAACCTCTTTTACCATTACTATAATTCCACTTCTAACACGCGGTTGAAATAGGCAGGCATATACTGCCGGACACGGGCATAATCGGGCATGGTTTCGTAATCAAATTTCATCAGGACCGTTACTTTTGTTCCCTGCTGAAATTTACCGCTTTTCCGCAGGATGTTTTTAATGCTCTGGTCCAGCTCAACCAGGGTGCGACCCCTGGCCTCAAAACCAGCATCACCGGCTATCCATTCCCTCCCGTTGTGGATGAGCCTGACTTCTATATCTGCCCGCATTATCCTTAAGCTCCTTTGCCGTGAAGAACACAAAATATGACCGTAACAATAAATGATCTAGCGTTCCTGCCAGGATGTCCGGGCCAGGGTCAATTCCAGTTCCTTTTCCGGGCAGGTGAGGCGGTGGAGATACTGCCTGATGCCCTTCCCGGCTTTTACTTCCTGGCACTGGCTGAGGATATGATCGCCGTAACGGGCGTCTTTTTTATATACAACCTCAATGGTGGACGGAAAGGCCTGCCGGTGAACCTCCATGGGCACGCTCTCCAACAGCCAGTGGATATACCTCTTGTTATTGGCATGGTGGTTGATATCTATGTCTGCTGCGCCCACAGTAAATGCTGCCATCATAGTTGGGGTTTCCAGGCCAGGTAGCTCGCCAAATCCTTCCGGAATGGCCGCCTCAGGATAAAGCCCGTAAGGTTCACTTATCTCAGACGGTATCCGCAGGGGCTTTTTGCTGGCGATATCCAGGAAGATCCACACGGACGCGGCCCGGCCCAGGAGGTTACCCCCGGCATCATGGATGTAAAAATTGCGGTAAGCGAAACAGCGCTGGAAGCGTTCCACCCAGGTGGTGACGGTTATCTTTTCCCGCCAGCGGGGGTAGCGGTTCATCTGTAGATGGTAGCGGTAGACGACCCAGCCCCGTTCGGCGGCGTTTAATCTGGCAATGGTGTTGCCTACCGTTTCTGAATGCCAGGTGGCCGTTTCTTCCAGGTAACCCAGGATGGTGACCGGTGAGGCTTCTAACATAAAATTGGTTTCGTAATAGTGGACTTCATAGGACCTCTGGTATGTACTGACCAGCAAATTTATCACCAGCGTCTATTTGAGATTACCAGTTTATTGTATCATAACAAAGACCTGCGGGCCAGCGCCAGCTATTATCGTTTGGGCCCGTTTCTTGATCAGCTCCGGAAACAGCTAGGATAGCCGACTTCCTCATTGACCGGGGCATTGCCAGCTTCCAGCTACTTCAGCCGGGAAGTAATTATACCCAGCCTGGTTTCATTTTGTTGAACTGCCGCCACCTTCCGACATTTTTTTGAAGGAAAATATGCTAAACTGCTATCGTTATGGTAAAATCGAGGCCAATTGGTTAAAATGATAATTTTTGTAAAAGGGGTTTCTTAATATGCTGCGCGTTGGTATTATTTCCTGCCGTGATCACTGGAAAAGGGGCTGCCCCGGCTACCAGGCCCATATCCTCTGTTTCCTGGCCGTGGAGAAAAAAAAGGGACCTCTGGGGGAGCTTCCGGAAGCTAAAATCGTTGCCATACAGCCCTGCCCCGGTTGTCCGGGCACCGGCCGCCTGGAAGTGGCCCGCCGCATGGTTCGTCAAGAGAAAGTCGACTATTTCGTTTTTCCTTCCTGCATGTTTTTTGGCAACCGTTGCCCCACGGCCTTGGCCGGGGCAATGGCCATTGAGGATGAACTGGGCCGACCGGTGCTTATGGGGAGCTACATTGATGCAGCGACAGCCTACCACTGCTCCACCGTAATTCTAAAGCCAGATGACATCCCCAGCCTTACCGAATGCCGGCAGCGCCTCCTCAACCTCAATTATTTGCATTATTTGTATGAAAAACAGGCCGCCACTACCAGGAATACTCTGCCAATCCTGACCCTGCTCAAGGCAATTTAGCTATCACTTTTTTAATGCTCTTTTCCGCTTTTAGACGAGGAATAAGGATTAAACGACCGCATCCCAGGCAGCGTAGGCGAAAATCCATACCTACTCGTAAAATCTCCCATTGGTCGCTACCGCAGGGATGTTTCTTTCTGGTCTGGACGATATCGCCAACCTGCAAGTCCATCCAGATGTTCTCCTCCCATTTCTTGCTCGTCCCTTGCTGCCCCCAGCTCGGTGAGGGCCGCGCCGGCAGCTGCGCGGACTTCCCAGGTTGCATCGGCCAGGCAACTCTTAAGCAAATCCGTGGCATCCCGGCACTTTAGCCTTCCCAGGGCGCGGGCGGCGGCGGCCCGTACCTCGCCCACCGGATCGGCCAGTGCCTTCTTTAAACTCCCCGCGCCCTGGCTGCAGCCGGTTTCCCCAAGGGCCATGGCCGCTGCTCTGCGCACGGCAGCGCTCTCATCCTTAAGGCAGTGCTCCAGGGCCGGTAAGACCCGCTCATCCTTAAAGCAGCCCAGGATATTTATCACCCGTATGGAAACGTCTTCCGGCCCCCGTTCCAGGAGATCCAGCAAAGGCGGGATACTGTCTGTTCCTAAAGCCAGCAACACCTCGGCCACCCGCGCCGGTGGCCAGCGCCGGGGTTCCGCCAGAGCTGTAAGCAACGGTTCCAGGCAACGCCGGTCACGTAAACGGATAAGGGCTGCCGTTGCTGCCATCTGGACGCCTTCGTCCCGGTCTCCCAGGGCCGCGAGGAGGGAGCCAAGGGCACGTTTAACTCCCATCTCGCCCAGGATGGTAGCCGCCCTAGCTTTCTCACCGGCTTTTCCCTGTTCCAGGTCCCGCAGCCAGGCCTCAATAAAACCTTCTTCCTCCGCCAGAGCCGCCAGCTGCTCACGGGTAGCTTCCTCCAGACGCGGCCAGAGGCCGGCAAGGAGCCCGGCCAGGGCCCGGGCGTCCAGCCGGCACAACTCCCGTCGTAAACCTTTAGCTATTTTGCCCCGGCAACCTGCCAGGGCTGCTGACAGGCGCTCTTCATCCCGGTAACGCCGGCGCTGCCAGAGCAAAGTCACCACTCCCCTAGAGGGTAATTACCTTTTCCGCAGCCATAAGGTGTTCAATGATGGTATACATATTGGTAACGCTACCGGCACACAATTTTTCTTTCAGGTGGTAATAGTCCAGGCAGGTGCCGCAGGCCAGGATTTCCACTCCCTTTTGCTCCAGAGCCAGCAGGCTGTCCAGCACCGGTGAACCCTGGCAGCAGAGCTGGACACCACTGTTGATAAAGAGAACCCGCCGGGGCAGCACTTCCGTTTCACTCAAGCTGTAAAAGAAGCTGCGCATGAGGATGCTCCCCAGCTCTTCCGAACCGCGGCCCAGGCTGGCCGAGGTTACCAGCAATACCTGGCCCGGATTAACGCTTAACTGGGTAGCCGGTATGCTTTCCTTGCGAATATGGATATAGTATTCACTTCCCTGTTCCCTGACGCTGGTAGCGCACTCCAGGCTCCGCGCCAGTTTTAAAACATTGTCCCGGGCGACCTCATTATCGACAATGGTAACCAGCTCTCCATCCGGCCCCAAACTTTCCAGGGCCTTTTTGGTCTGGATAACCGGTTGCGGGCAGGCCAGCCCGCGGGCATCTACTATTTTTTCCACCATCCATGCCCCCTTTAAAAGAAAAGCACCTGGCGCCCATCCACTCTCAAGGTACCAGGGCCTTTTATATATCTTTTCTTCACGAGATTTTACTTTTCCTGCTTAAAAAATCATTAACTGGCTAGAAAAGCCTTGTAGGCCCGGTAGGCCATATAAATATCCACCTTGCTGGCTATCTCCAGGGGAGCGTGCATGGAGAGGAGGGCCGGGCCGCAGTCGGCCACATCCAGGCCGAAATAGGCCAAAAACTTGGCTATGGTACCGCCGCCGCCGGCATCCACCTTACCCATTTCGCCGCTCTGCCAGATGACCTGATTCTGGTTGAAAATGTCCCGCAGTCGGCCCATAAACTCGGCACTGGCGTCATTGGCGTCGTATTTGCCCCGGGAACCGGAGTACTTATTTAAAACCACGCCGTATCCCAGGCGGGAAGCATTGTGCATGTCGAAGACATTTTCATAGGTGGGATCGACACCGGCGGTCACGTCAGCGGAAATGGCCTGGGAATTGGCCATAATCCGGCCCACGTGGACAATGCTGGTATTACCCAGGCGAGCAGCTAGCTCGCTCAAAGCATATTCCAGGAAGCGGGAGTGGGCGCCGGTATTACCTGTACTGCCGATTTCTTCTTTATCTACCAGGAGTACCAGGGCCGTATGCCGGGGGCCCTCCAGGTCCAGGATGGCCTGCAGGGCCGTGTAGCCGCAGACCCGGTCGTCCTGGCCGTAACCTCCTACCAGGGAGCGGTCAAAACCCAGGTCCCGGGCCGGCCCGGCCGGTACCAGTTCCAGCTCTGCCGTAATCAGGTCCTCTTCCACCAGGCCATAACGTTCATTTAGCAACTGGAGAATGGCCAGGCGAATTTTATCTTTTACATCGTCTTCGCCGGGATAAGGTATGCTGCCTACCACCAGGTTTAAATCATCCCCGCTCAAGGCTTCTTCCATATTCTTTTTCATCTGCTCCTTGGCCAGGTGGGGTAACAAATCGCTTATGGTAAATATGGGGTCGGCGCTGTCTTCACCGATTACCACTTCCACCCGGCGACCGTTCCTTAACATAATCACGCCGTGTAGGGCCAGGGGAAGGGCCGTCCACTGGTATTTCTTGATGCCGCCGTAATAGTGGGTTTTGAACATGGCCAGGCCGTCTTTTTCATAGAGGGGCATGGGTTTCAGGTCCAGGCGCGGCGCATCAACATGGGCCCCCACCAGCCTTACGCCTTCGGTCAGATCAGCCGTACCCATTATACCCATGAGCAGGACTTTACCCCGCCATTCCAGGTAAAAACGGCTTCCGGGATTTAACCCCCGGCCGGGTGGCAGGTCAGCCAGGGAAATAAAGCCGCGTCCCCGGGCGGCTTCCAGGGCGGCCCGGATGGCTTCTCGTTCAGTTTTAGCCCGGCTTAAGAAGGTTTTATACCCCTCGGCAAAAGCAAATACCTTTTCCCTGGTGTCCTTTTCTAAAAGCTCCCAGGCACTCTTCTGAGGGAGAGCCAGTTCTTTTTGTAGTTTTTTGCCTCTGCTTTCTTCTTTTTCTGCCATAGGTAATTCCTCCTTTTATCAACCTGGAGGCAAATCCCCCATATTGATAACTTCCTCTTGCCAACCCCCTAGATTAGGGTATGCAACAGTCCGGCCAGCCAGTCATAAAAATTGCTCAGCTGGAGGGCCATGCCGGAGTTATAGAACTGCCGGGCCAGGGGTAAAAAACCCGGAGCTGCCGTCATGGCCGGTAGGGCCACGAGATAGCGCAGCATCCCTACCAGCAAAGCCAACCAGAAGACCTGCCCCAGGAGACCCAGGGCCAGGCCCAGGCCCCGGTTAAGCAAACCGGTAGAGGTCATATTTATCCCCATGGTGCTCCAGCGTGCCAGGCGGCGTAAAAGAAATAAACTGCCGTAAAAAAGGACCACCAGGGTTACTAATTCCAGGAGCAGGAAGACCAGCTGCCCGGCCAGGACCTGGCCCACCGTACCTCCGGGAGCCTTCTCCAGGCTCTCCAGCAGGCTTTGTTTTAACATCCCTGGTAACGGCGTGCCGTTTAAAAGGATTTCCAGCTGTCCGGCGGCAGCCTTACCCAGGGGCTGGCTGAGAACCGGCCGGGGTAATGGTAATAGGGGGGCCAGCCAGTTGCCCCAGCGACCGGTTAAGTGCCAGGCCTGGTCCACGGCTTCAGCCAGGGGCCGGGCATAGAGGGCTGCCGCCAGCCCAGCCACCAGGTAGCTGATCCACCCGGCTATGAGGTTAACAAAACCCAGGCGGTAACCCCGCCACGCACCCAGGGCCAGGAGCAGAAATAGAAGCAGGTCCAGGTAATTGAGCAACTAACAGCGTCCCTCCATACATTCTACCCTGAAATAACTTCGCTCCAGGCTGGCATTGTTTTTGCTCGCTCCAAACAAATGCCAGCCCGTTATTTTCATCCTTCTAATGTGTCGCGTTAGCGGTATAAGGGTCTTTTACCGGAAACTGTGTTCTTCACCGGGGAATTTCCCCTGGCGGACCTCTTCCCGGTAATCGGCAAGGGCCTTGACAATGGCTTCGCCCAGGTTTACATAACGCTTGACAAATTTGGGCTGGAAGCGGTCAAAGAGGCCCAGGAGGTCATGGTAAACCAGCACCTGGCCGTCACAATCAGGCCCGGCCCCAATGCCTATGGTAGGTACCGGTAATTCCGCCGTTATCCGCCGGGCCAGGTCCGCCGGTACGCATTCCAGTACCAGGGAGAAGACGCCAGCCTCCACTAATGCTTCCGCATCGGCGGCAATTCTATCGGCCGCATCTTTCTCCCGTCCCTGGACGCGATAGCCACCCAGCTGGACTACCGACTGGGGAGTTAACCCCAAATGACCCATAACCGGGATGCCGGCATCGACTATAGCTCGGACCATGGGTACCATAGCCCGACCACCTTCCAGCTTTACGGCATCGGCCCCACCCTCTTTGACCAGGCGGCCGGCATTATAAACGGCGTCCGTTACACTGGCCTGATAGGAAAGAAAAGGCAGGTCGGCCACCACCAGGGCTGCAGGATTGGCCCGCATAACGGCGCGGGTATGATGCACCATCTCATCCATAGTTACGGGTACTGTACTCTGGTAGCCCAGGACCACCATGCCCAACGAATCGCCTACCAGCAGCATGTCCATGCCGGCCTGGTCGGCCAGCAAAGCTGAAGGATAATCATAAGCGGTTACCATGGTGATCTTCTCCCCTCGCTCCTTCATGGCCTGGAGCTGGGGCAGGGTAATCTTAGTGCGTGCGGCCATTTTCCCCCTCCTTGTTCCATATGTTACCATGATAAAAGCTATAAGCTGGAAGTATTGACCAGCTATATGCTTATTATAACAGAAAATCCCCCTGCGGGGGATCGGTTGCCGGTTTAATTTCCAGTGGGAATTCCGGTGGTGAGGTCGCAGGATGGGGGACGCTGTTGGGCTGCGGCGCTTCCTGCGGATATTCAGGAGAGTCGATACGGTTGACCAGTTTAAATCCACCTGCCTTTTTTCTGTTATTATACCCGGCAGGGGAGGAGCGCATGCGCGGCCAGAAAAAGCCGCCCGGAGCGTTCCTCCGGGCGGCTCGTCATCTTCTCCCGCCTGGCGTGCGACCCAGGGCCCGGGGTCGTAACACCAGCGTTCCTGGATTTTATTTCGCCAGGCCGATCAGCTCTTCCGTATGTTTCTTCACCCACTCGGGGTCCTTCGGCTCGCGAGCCACGCCACTCTCCATGGCGGCCTTGGCCACGGCCGCTGCCACCGCCGGTGCCACCCGCAGGTCGAAGGCTTCCGGCATGACGAAATCAGGTGAGAGCCTGTCGCCCACCAGGTCGGCCAGGGCATGGGCGGCGGCAATCTTCATCGGTTCATTGATATCGGAAGCCTTCACGTCAAGGGCACCGCGGAAGATGCCGGGGAAGCCCAGGACATTATTGACCTGGTTGGGGAAGTCGCTCCGCCCCGTGCCCACAACGGCGGCGCCGGCTTCCCGCGCCTTATCGGGATAGATTTCCGGAACGGGGTTAGCCATGGCAAAGATAATGGGGTCTTTACCCATGGAGCGTACCATATCCTGATTAACGGCGTCTTTGACAGAGAGGCCGATAAAGCAGTTGGCGCCTACCATGGCGTCGGCCAGGGTGCCGCTGCGGTCTTCTTTGTTCGTGATCTTGAGCATTTCCTGTTTTTCCGCATTGAGGTCCTGGCGCTTTGAGGAGATAATTCCCCGGGAATCGCAGAGGATCACGTCTTTTACGCCCACGCTGAGCAGGAGCTTGGCAGTGGCAATGCCGGCCGCCCCGGCGCCGTTGATCACTACCTTGAGATCACCCAGCTCCCGCTTGGTGATCTTACAGGCGTTGATAATCCCGCTCAATACGACTACGGCCGTACCGTGCTGGTCGTCGTGGAAGATAGGAATGTCAGTGGTTTCCTTGAGGCGTCGCTCGATTTCAAAACAGCGGGGCGCGGCAATATCCTCCAGGTTGACGCCGCCAAAGGTAGGGGTCAGGAGCTGGACTGTCCTGACAATCTCATCTACATCCTGGGAATCGATGCAGATGGGGAAGGCATCGACACCGGCAAAGGTTTTAAAAAGCAGGCTTTTCCCTTCCATAACGGGCATGGCCGCCCGGGCGCCAATGTTACCGAGGCCAAGGACCGCCGAGCCGTCGGATACTACGGCAACCTGGTTCCAGCGCCGGGTGTAGACGTCAACGAGTTTGGGATCTTTATGGATTTCTTTGCAGGGCTCGGCGACACCGGGAGTATAGGCCAGGGAAAGATCCGTCCCATCCCGGACCTGTACCCGCCCCCGTACTTCGATTTTACCCTGCCATTCCTTATGCAGCTGCAGGGCTCTTTCCTGGGTATTCACAGCCTGTCGTCCCCCTTTTTCATATTTAAATATCGGTACGGGGTCACCCTCTACCGGGTTTCCCCGGCAACCGTATAGTTATAAAAGGGGCCGGCAGCTTTCCTGGAGGCCGCCAGCCCCGCTATCTCAACCTTTAAGCGTTCTTCTTCCTGGCGGCATCTTTAGCCTGGATCTCTTCGTAGGCGTTCAAGATATCCTTGGCGTTGAGGTAAACAGGCGTGTCGACCATCTTGCCCTGGTAGGAAATGGCAGCCTTACCCTGGGCAATGGCTTCTTCTTCAAAGGCTTTTACGACGCCGCGGGCCCATTCCACGTCGGCAGGGTCCGGGGAGTAGAGACGATTGGCAGGCTCAACCTGGCTGGGATGGATCAGCATCCGGCCTTCATATCCCATCTGCCGCCCCTGGAGAACACTCTTTTCAAATGCTTCCATATCCTGATAGGCAACAAACGGACAGTCAATGGCTACCACCCCTGCCGCCCGGGCGGCAACTGCCATATGGGCGCGGGCGTATTCCTGCTCTTTGCCTTCCGAGGTCAGTTTGACCCGCATATCCTTGCAGTAGTCCACGGCACCGAAGATGGCACTGACCACCCGCGGGCTGGCGATGCAGGATTCATAGGCATTGATAATACCTTTCGCGGTTTCCAGGAGCAGGGAAACCTTAATGCTCCCTATAGGTAGACCGCGGCGGCGTTCCAGTTCTTCCAGTTTCCAGTCCAGGCGCTTGACGTGGTCCGGATGCCCGCACTTGGCCAGGGTAACCCCGTGGAGTCCCTCATAAACAACGGCCTCCAGGTCGTCGTTGGTCATCTCGGTCTCCCAATTGTTGATGCGCACGTATACCTCCGACCCGTTGGCCCCAACAGCCTTCAGGTTCTCGCGGATAAGTTTCCGCGCATTTTCCTTCTCCGCCGGGGGTACGGAATCTTCCAGGTCGAGGGTGATTATATCGGCGGGGAAAGTGGGGGCTTTGGCAATCATCCTGGGGTTGTTGCCGGGAACGTAAAGGACAGAGCGCATTACAGGCATTGTTTATTACCTCCTAATGCTTGAGTACGTTTTTGAGGATACGCGGGATATCATTGGGGCTCATGGCCACGTAGCCACCAGCTTTCTGGATGGCTTCCATCTTGCTCTTGGCCGAACCGCGGCCCCGTTCCACAATGCTGGAGGCGTGGGAGAAGCGCTGGCCTTCCGGTGCCCAAGCACCTGCCACGTAGATGACGAAGGGTTTGGTAAATTTCCCGGCGGCAATTACTTCCGCACATTCTTCTTCCTGGGTACCGCCGATCTCAGAAAATACCGCTACGGCTTCCGTCTGGGGGTCTTCTTCAAAAAGGGGCAGCAGGTCAGCGAAGGAAGTCCCCAGGACCGGTTCCGTACCCGTGTGAACGACGGTGCTGACGCCGTAACCGTTTTCCTTAAGGATCCAGGGAATAGTAC